>Ga0247611_10006012_pt1 | contig 15735 bp, 14 predicted proteins | sample 177DNAGHGhighgp2_FD_192422 | JGI IMG/M metagenome (GOLD analysis project Ga0247611, IMG submission 192422) | Sheep rumen microbial communities from Palmerston North, Manawatu-Wanganui, New Zealand - 1770 DNA GHGhigh gp2 | ecosystem: Host-associated > Mammals > Digestive system > Stomach > Rumen...
CTGATGGAGAAATCACGGACAAAAATGAAATTAAGGAAATCTGGGCAAAAAGAGATGCTTGCTACCCTGCAACTGTGAATTTATGATATCCACAGATTGAAGATCCAGAACTTCATGAAAATATAGATGAATTATTCAAATGGTGTGAAAATAATAATATTCCTGTTTATGGGCATATCTGAATCGGAGTTTTACATCCACATTTCAATTCTGAGCAGAAAGAATTAATGGATGATATGTATACATTAGTTCAAGAATTATGATGAAATGTATCATGAGAACACTGAATCTGAAAGAAAAAGCAAAAATATTTATCTGAAGAAGAAAAAAATCAGATTAAATCTATTAAAGAAAAATGGGATTCTAATGATGTATTTGGATTTTAACAAAAAATAATGAATAGAGATAAACAAATAATCAAAGTTAGCTTGTATGGAATACTTACCAATATTGCTTTGGTAATTTTTAAATCAATAGTCTGACTTTTTGCAAATTCTATTGCTATCATTTTGGATGCAGTGAATAACCTAAGCGATGTAATTTCCTCTTTAGTCACGATAATTTGAATCAAACTTTCAAACAAAAAACCAGACAAAGAACATCCTTTCTGACACGGTAGAATTGAATATTTCGCAGCTGTAATAATCGCTGTAATCATACTTGTAGCATGAATAGCTGCGCTTAAAGAATCTATAGAAAAGATTATTCATCCTGCAGAAACTCATTATACTATTATTACTTTAGTCGTAGTTACTGTGGCAATTTTTGTGAAAATATTTCTATGAAGATTTTTTAAAAAGCAATGAAAAAAACTGAATTCTTGAAGCTTAGTAGCTAGTTGAATTGATGCTCTGAATGACTCTCTTATTTCGTTATCCACTTTAATCTGAGCATTAGTCAGCATTTTCTTTCATATATGATTGGAGTGATATTTGTGAATAATCATTTCTATCTTTATCCTCAAAGCATGAATAGAAATTCTCAAAGATACCGTAAATGAAATGATTTGAACTAGAGCTGATTCAGATTTGACTAATAGATTAAAAGCCAAAGTTCAGTCCTACGAATGAGTACTTGGAGTTTACGATATGATGCTCCATAATTATTGACCAAATAAAATCATTGGGACAGCTCACATTCAAGTGAACGATGACATGACTGCAAAAGAAATCCACAGATTAACTAGGAATATTCAGGTTTGAGTTTATTCTGAATTTGGGATTATCATTACAATTTGAATCTATGCTAGCAATAACGATTGAGAATTTGGAAAAATTCAAAATGAATTAAATCAGATTATTAGAAATTACGAGAATATAATTCAAATGCATGGTTTCTACGTAGACCATTCGACTAATCATATCTCATTTGATTTAATCTTTGACTATAAAGAAGAAAATCCTGAAAAAATCGTTCGTAAAATTAAAAAGGAAATTAAAAGTAAATTTCCTGATTATGAATATAGTGTGATTATTGATAATGATGTAAGTGAATAATTAAAACGATATTTATTACATATTCAATATTATAGTATGAAAACTGAAAAAAATATTTTAATTGCATTTATTCTAAATATCTCATTTTCAATATTTGAATTTTTTGGTTGATTATTTACATGAAGTATATCCATCTTATCAGATTCTATTCATGATTTATGAGATGCTTTAAGTATTGGAATCTCCTATTTCTTGGAGAAAAAAAGCAAAAAAGAGCCTGATAAAAATCATACGTATGGATATATCAGATATTCGGTGATTGGAAGTGTAATTACTACATCGATTCTTCTATTCGGTTCAATGTTTGTAATATATGAATCGATTAATAGAATCATAACTCCAGTGGAAATAAATTATAATGGTATGATAATTTTTGCTATATTCTGAGTTATTGTTAATTCTATAGCTAGTTATGTTACTAGTCGTGGAAATTCATTGAATCAAAAGTCTGTTAATCTTCATATGTTAGAAGATGTTTTATGATGGATTGTAGTACTAATATGATCAATATTAATGAAATTCACAAATATTAGTATAATAGATCCAATACTTTCCATATGTGTAGCTTTATTTATCCTATATCATGCTATCAAAAATTTAAAAGAAATAGTAAACCTATTTTTAGAAAAAATACCTGATTGAATTGATATTGATGAAATTAAAAATCATATATTGCAAGTAGAATGAGTAAAAGATGTTCACCATATTCATGTAAGGAGTATAGATTGATACAATAATTTCGCCACATTACATGTAGTTGTAGAAAAATACAGTGAAGAAGTAAAACATAAGGTAAAGGAAGAGCTACAAGAACATAAGATTTGCCATTCTACAATAGAATTAGAACTCAAAAATGAAAATTGTGATGATAAAAAATGTGATTTAAAAAATATAAAATCTGAATTAGGACATCATCACCACTAGTTTAATGATAAAGGATATTTTGACATTGATGTATTTAGAATATAGCGTGATTATCGATAATGACGTGAGTGAGTAATACTAACCAAGTTTTTTCAAATCTAATACTGTATCTCCTTCTTTAAGTCTCTTATATTCCTGTTTTTCTTCATCCCATATTTTTTCATATTCAGACAATGCCTTACTAAGACTACTTTCTCAATCTTTAACAAAATCTCTTCTTCTTTCCTCATAAGATTTTCATTCTTTTGTAAGAGGTAATTGTTCTATATTTCAAATTGAAAGTTCCTTTGTGAGGTCTAAATTTCTTATTGTTTTTTGGTCTTGAGGGTCTCTTCATTGATTATATAAATAATCAGAATAATATTTGAAAAATTCTGTATCATTTAACCATGTTTCACTCGCTACATAAGGCTTAACTTCAGTTAAATAATAAGATATAAATTTTCTATACTTCAATAAACAATCTTTCATTTTATCTAAATCTGCTCATTTATCTACGTGTCTTCTAGATATTAATATATGCTTTTTATCCTCTTGAGAACCATCATATTGTAAAATCTGTTTTGTAATTCTTCTACCTGAATATTCTTTATCAAATTGGATACATCTTGGATTTGAATTATCTCTAGTATTGAAACAAAAACAATCTCCTCTTAATATTTTGATTAAAGTTGATATTCTAAATCAACTTATTTTCTTATCTTTATTTTCTTCATCTTGAAGTTCTTTAATTAATTTTTTAAAAATATTCATAGAATTTAATTTCAGTTCCTCTAATAAATTCTTGGCTTCAGCTTTTTCTGATTCGTCTATATTTTTATTTCTATTTTCCATCCTTCTATACACATCATCAATTATATTTTCATATTTAGGTTTTCAATTCTCATCTTTTTCTCAAAGAGAAAGAATAAACTTTTTATGAGAATCCGAATCTTTTTCTTTTATTGTTTTTAATTTCTCGCGCACCTCCCAAAATCAAACTTTTGGATTTATAATATCAAAATATTCTTTTAATTCTTTATCTCACAATTTTAAGGTATTTAATGCATCACTCGATGTTTTTTTTCTCTTAAATTTGGATATTAATTTATTTTTATATTCTTTAAACTTTTCTAGCATATTTAATTTCTAAGCCATAAAATCATAAGAATTATAGTATATTTATCCAAAAAAATCAAAAAAAATCAGACTTTTTACAACAAATTAATTTTTGGTATTAAAAAAGACCACGTTATGGTCTTTTTATTTCAATTCTAAACTAATCTTTCTTTACTTTGGAGGTGTTGGGTGTCGAACCCAAGTCTAAAAGGCATGCATATAAACTTCTACCACTATAGATTTCTTTTCATCCAGATTTTTTTCAGTTAGATTAACAGGATAGTGAAAGAAAAGAATCAAACTTACTCACTTTTTATTAATCCAACTATAAGGTTCCTGCTATAGGTCGACCTTCATTCTAGCAGGAGTCAAAATGAAGGTTAATGAATTAGCAGTAAGCGTAAGCTTTAACTAATCCAGCTCTTGCAAGAAGAGACTTTGCGCTAGTTTTAGCATTGTTTTTTTGGTCCATGATTAGCCTCTAGGAACCCTCGAGAAGTGGCTATCTATACACACGGAATCCTTCCATCAAATCCAAAATTCACCCCCATGTGTACTATAATTATAGTTATTCACCACAAAAATTCAAATAAATAAAAAAAATTTGACTTATCCCCTCTCCTAAGGTTTCTTATCCTCTCACCGAACAAAATTCAACATATTGGCTCGCTATTTTCTTCAATTCCTGAAGCTCTACTCACGTGAACGGTTCCCCTACAAAATTTGGGTCCAATGTTTCCTCTGGTAAATAATTCTGCAGGTATCGAGCCTTGATTCATTGTAAATACATTCCCATTTCTTCTAAATCTTCCTTCTCATGAAATCATTTTATCAGAGTGGAACGGTATTCATAATCTACTACCCCACTTTTTAGAAAGTCTAAAAGTTCTTTATAATTCTCCAAAAAATCTCAAAATTCTGACACTCATGACCATTTTTCGTAGTTTGAAAGCGGTCATTTCAAATCTACTGCCACATAGTCCAAAATTCAGTCTTCTACCATTTTTTTTACTATTTTTGCATCACGTCCGTTAGTATCTAGCTTCACGCAAAATCACATCTTTTTGATCCTTTCAGCGAAATCATACAAATCTGGCTGAAGTGTTGGTTCTCATCAGCAGATACTTACTCAGTCTATCAAGCCTTTTCTCTGTTCCAGGAAGTTGAAAATTGCATTTTCAGGGATTTGCTGCTCACGATAACGAGCTATTAATTCAGGCAGAACGGCTTGTGGATTATAACAAAACGGGCAGCGAAACTGACATCCTGCTGTAAAAACTATACTTGCTACTTTTCATGGATAATCAACTAATGTGGTCTGCTGTATTCCCGTTATCTGCATTTCAAACACACTTTTCTGAAATTAAATTAATTATTCTTGAAAATTAGTCATTATACTACAAAGTTCTACTGCATGCTGTCATCAAAGACTAGCTGTATAAAAAACCTTTACACAAAAACGCATTTCTGCTGGTTCATATGATTTAGCACTATAATCGTAGCTCGGAGCTCCTATTCAAGAGTCTGGACTGTCTACATTCTTTTTATAAACTCCATACACACGAACTATTCTATAAAATTTTAATCAACTTACCGCTAATAAATCTGTTACTTTTCATCATGTATGCAATGTTCATCAAGAATAATATGAATAATTTCCTGTAAAAATTATTTCACTTGCTTCTCTTTGAGTACTATAAGCACTACTAAAGAATCCTTCTATTTCATATGGTTTTATAGTTGGATCAGATATGTCGTCTAATCTTTCTAAATATATAAATTTATCTCCATTTTCTTCTCATTCTTTAATAACATATGTTCATACTCATAAGCTACCTCATGTACCTGTGTCTAATCGATGAGCATCCTTATTTCATGAATATTTTCTTCGATTAGTGTCCCTACGATTATATACCATTTCTACTCATTCTCTGGCTAAATTTGTAGCTCTAACCGAAAGTCTAGTATTATCTAGATATACAAAAGATCTATTTATTGCAAAAATAATTCATATAACCATGACTGCAAATAGCGAGCAAACTATAATTACTTCAGCTAATGTAAATGCATGTTTTTTTTGTTTTAAGTTAATCATATTTTCTAGAAGATATAAAATCTGATTATTGGAATAATTTAACATCTGAAATCTGAGCTGCAAAATAAGGTAAATCCTTGTTGTATTCTTTGACAAAAATCGTAAATGGCTCGTCAAAATAGAAATAATTATATTTATCTGATACTTTACTAGATAGATCTAATGAATCAACCAAATTTTTATTTTTTTTACCTCATGAAGGATTAGATAAATCTAATTTTACATCCTGAATTGCCGTGTCTATTCTATATATTCGTCCCTCACTGTCTGTAAATTTTTGGTCTTTTAACTTATAAATATCTCTTTCAAAATTTATATTTAATTCTGGAATTTTTAAACAATCATATTTTGTAAAATTATGCTTACCTGGATAGTTTCTTTCCTTAGACATAATAAGATTATACGTAACCATAAATGTTTTTCATTTAGTTCATCTAGATAGTATAATATCATCTCATCACCATGTTTTTAATGAAATAGCAAAGTCATTTTCAGAATTGTAATATAAAATTTTTACTTTATCATATTTTTTGTCTGAATTACAGCTAATACCGAAATACTTTATGTCATCATACACATCGGCAAATCATCCATCTTCTAGACTTTCAAATCAATTCTTTAAATTTATTGATTTTTTAAATTTCGAATAAATTCAATATTTTTTTTCTTTTTTTCATTCATAATAATCAGCACTCTGAGGAACAATAGCTCAGTCTGATAGAAATCTAGGGCTTACATTTTCACCTAGTGTATTTTTAACTCACTTTTCAATTTCTGACTTTAAATCTAAAGTGAACAATCCAAACTTGTTATAATAAATATTTTGAGAAATTTGATCTGCTTTAAAGCTTTGTTTATTTAATCAGTTAAATACTTGAGCTGAAGCATCAATTTCTATACTATTTAATAAATCATTTCGTAATAATTGTAAAGATCCACATCGAACACTATTATCCCTTGTTTCATCATCAATGGATACTACCACATCTAGAAATCAATTATATATTCACATCAGATCTTTACTATCAGTTCTTAGTACGGAATATCATAATGTACATACTCAAAGTGCTATTATGAATGCTAAAAATCATATTCCTTTTTTTTTCATATATGTTATTCTACAAATTGAATAAAATAATTTGCATATTTTCCCATAAAAAATATAGTACAAAATGGGAATGATAAATCAATATTTTATTTCCAAAAAAATATAATGGATTGGATATGATATATAATTGTGTTATGATACGTAGCAATTACTTTTTGGACGGTTTTGATGTGAACTGATAAAATGGCTAAGGTAATCATTTGAAATTATCTAGTTTGAATTACATGTTATGCTTTTTGAAATTTAATTCATCAGTGAATAAATTGGTTAATGGCATCTCCTGATTCTACTTTTATTTGAATTTCATACTCAAAATTTGCTACGTTTTTGTCTGCATGACAATTAACTTTTGTTTTGTTGCTATTTATCTGATTAATTTGGCTTATTTATAGTTGTGGTAAAATTCAAGTCTCTTTCAGTCCACGTGCCAGCACTGAAAAATTATATTTCGTAATCCTTATTCCTATTACTGTTTTGAGTTTTGTTATTTGACCTTACATAGCACTCAGAGCAGACTGAATTCAGGCCATAGCCGATATAGAGGCTACACTTTCTAGGACTTTCTGATTTCTGTCTAGTTTCATTAAACATATTCCATTTTGGATGTTTGTTAATTGAATTGCTTTTATCATACTTTCTAGTCAGATTAATTTCAAGATATCACTTTCTGCAAAAGCTACAAAACTCCCAGAATGAATATAAAATTCTGACCAAAAATTTGCGAAATTTTGAAAAATGAATATAATTGATGTAGAGATTTTACTCTACAGAAAACATAGATGAAAGTAATGTTTCCACAGCACATAAAAAAATGATTCTTTGCTTGAGTAGCTTTTTCTATTTTATGATTTACTGTTAGTTTCATTCAACTAATTATTTTATCAATCGGTGCTGTATTTTCTTTATGAACATTCTCAGCTTTTAATAACTCATGAGCAAAATGAATATGAGTTTTTTTAGCCGTATTTATTTTCTTCATATTTATAGTAATTGCATTTTTTAGAGTATCTGAATTAAATTTATTGGCTTTTATTGCCAAAAAAATAAAGGATAACTTTTTGGATGTAAGGAAAAAATTTCAAGTAAATTATGCTAAACAAGATCCTATTGAAGTTCTTATTGCTAAATCTAAACAAGAGAAATGAAAGCAAAGAATTGAAATTAAGGAAGAATTGGATGTTTCTAAATTAAACGATATTGAGAAATGATGACTTTTGTAGTATAATTTTTTATGGTTAAAGTTTTTAGCGTATAAAGTTTCTCTTGACTACTAGTAATAAATTTCTAGTATTAAGTTAATTTTATTCTTTTATAAAAACAAATATGCCAAAATCTTCTTTCGACAAAAACATGGAAAAAGTTTCTGCAGAATTTGATAGAGTTGCAGATGATGTAAAAGATACAGCCGAAGATATCGGAAATCGATGGACTAGATCTACAACTGAAGAAAAGATTACTATGATTATTGGTATTATTTTACTTGTTCGAGCATTGATAACTCTAAGATCAATTTTGCGAGGAATCGTGTTATTAACTCTTGGACTTTTATCTGTTTCTGGATTCTTTGATCGTCCTTTAAGAGATTTAATCCGCTACTGCAAAAAAGAATTTAGTGGTAGTGCTAAAAGAGTTTCTTCTACAGTTAGATCTGCATGAAGAAAAACTACTAAAAAGTAGTACCCAAAAAAATTTATAAATTTAAAAATCAATTTTTGTAAAACCTGGATTTAAAGATTCAGGTTTTTATAAATCTCAAATTGTAAACAGATAAATCAATACTTTATTGTAAATTGCTTTCTTTGAGTCTGAGATTCAATCTCTGCTAATTACCTCTCTAAACATCGATATTAATTCATTTTTATATTTAGATTTTCAGTGTTTTGCATAAATTCTATCAATAATTTTATTAAATGATTTTACTTGTTCTCGATCTGATTTCGTCATTTCATAATCTGGAACATAAGGCTTATAATTTTCACTAGGTGTTCATTCTAACTCTAAATATGTATCTCTATCTACAACCACGAACGCATCTGTAATTAATTTCCTAGATCATTGAGATAATACTTTACCAGAGTATACCATCGCTGAACTAGCTCATGCATCTAAAAATAATGCATTGTAGCATCAGAATTGTTCCTTTAAGTACGATGCCATATTTCGGACACTCATTGTTCACACGTATCACATATAAATCGTTTTTCAATCTTCAGTTGAACATATGAAATTTCTATTTCATCTTCATGTCATCTTACTATCTATGTACTCCGATGCTCAAGCCGTTACATCATCTCATTCAATCAATAAAACTGGAAAATTTGAAATTCAAAAGTATAAATCATCAATACGATCTGAATTAATATTACTAAGTAAACCTACGTCTCAGTCACTAATTTTATTTTGAACAAACAAAGGCTTTCCATCTTGAGTAAATCAGAATATTCATCTTATGCTTGTATCTGGCCAAAATTGACTATAACTCGCTCAATCTCATTTAAAAATTCTCTCATAATAACTAACCGTATTTGGACAACTTGAATAATCTTTTGGGCAGAAAAATGCTCAATTTATTGAAGATATTCATCAGACTTTCTTCGTTAAATCTTGTATAGTTTCTCATCATTCTCCTGCTACTGAAGAAACCACAAAATGTTCTCAATCCAAGACTACTTTTATCACTCTAATTGCATGTCATCCACGATTTTCTATCAGAATTTCTTGATATGCTGATGTATAATTTATTCAGAAATATGAAAAGAATGTAACAAATAGACCTGCTAGTACTAGGTAATTCTTAGCTTTTAAAAAGATTTTTTTCATAGCCAACAATCATCAGATAAATTATGATTTATAGTAGTATTTTCTGATAATAAATTCAAGTGAAAATAATCAGCAAAAATTTGCTTTTTTATTCGTTTATGATTATAATTATTGTGAGGATTGAATTTTTATCTCAAATTCTAGAAATATGAATAAGTTAAGGATTAGAAAAAACAGAGAAAAAAAACTAATTTGAATGAAATTTAGACATTATATAGATTTTGTAATTCTAGCTTGTTGCTTGGTTATTGCTTTCAATATTCATCCATCAAATATAAACGAAAATAATTCATGAGAGTGACATACTATGATTTATGTTTTTCATGATTATGAATGAAATGAATACATAATGAATAACAAACTTCATTGAGCTTCAAATTCTTGGGATTATTTATTTAATGATGAAGTTCCTAATGATTTAAAATGAGAAGATGGACACGTGGATTCTGTTTCTATATGAGAAATAATTAATAATCAATCTTCTGGTTCCATTGATGAAAATACTGAAGATTCTAATGATGTAAAAGATAATCAAATCTCAATGGATTATATCATGACTGATTTATGATTAGACTCTTCTAATGCTGAACAAAAAGTTGATGAAGATTCAGATACTTTAGTGATTAGCATTTGAGATATTATGGAGAATGTTAACGAAGATGATTATTATACAATTGAAGAAAAACAGTGAGACAATGAAGATTCTTCTTTGATTATACAAAAAATGGATGATTATCTATTTGAAATAGACGTGGAAACATGAAATAGTAATGATGTTAATAATGATGGTAAATCTGAAGATAATGATTTACAGATAGCTAAGGCTTTTACATTTGTTGAAGAATGACGAGTTTTACCTGGTTTAGTTTCTCGAAATGATCTGTATTTTGGAGATTCTAAAGAAGTTATTGCATATAATGATACTAATTTAGATAGTAGTAAAGATAAAAAAACTTGAGGAGTTACAATTATTGATGATTACGAAGCATGTATGACTCCATGGTGATATAAGATTCAACACTGAGAAAGTGTGTTAGCCTATAAGCAAAAAGCTGACGCTCCTGATATTTGTGATATTGAAAGAAGGTTCTGTTGGAAATGAAAATTATCTGGTACTTATACACAAGAATGATGTTCTGTTAACAATGATTATACTTATGAACAATGGGGTGATGTCAAGCCAGTCAAGAAGATCAGTGATGGATTTAACTGAAAGAGTACTAGACAGAATAGTGATGGTTCTGTTAGTGTAAAAGATAATAATATTGGTTGAGGCTATATAGCAGACAGGCCTAGTTATACATATACTAATTTTATTAGTGACTGAAAAGGTAATGTAAGAGCAGAAAAACCTGCTGTAAGTCAGACAACTAGAAAATACAGAGATTGTACATCTCCATGGTGAGAAAAAGTTACACATTGAGATTTCGTTCAAGCATTCAAGCATGCCAACTGATTTAGTGATGCTCCATGTGAAATGCAAATCCGTTTATGTACAATGTGAGAATTAATGTGAACTTATACTGAATCTACATGTAAAACATGGGATACTTCATTCATAGATTGGGTAAATGGTTCTCCAACTCGAGATACATATTCTGAGGAAAAACTTGATTTAGTGAGAAAGCAAATAAAGAATGAAGAAAAATATTATAGAGAAGCTCGTAAAAATGCTGATAGATCTACAGATAGTTCAAATCTTGATAGGATTTTATACATTTTAGATCAAGACTAGTTTTGAAAATATTGTTCATATAATTTAATCAATTCAGGTAGTTTTGTAATTTCATCATCATCTGCTCTCTTATTTCGATGTTTTTTACCACATTTTGAGCACACAAAAAGTATTTTATAATCAGAATTTTTTAATTGATATTCTACTGGATACATTATTCATTTACATGTTGCAGATCTATCTCATGGGATGTCTCCATCCACATGTAATGATGCAAAACAATGCGGACAATGGTTCCTACATGTTTTGGATGCTACAGGAACCTCCTGACCACAGTTTACACACATAAATGACTCATTTATTTTTTTCATGATTGAATATTTTAGTCAAAAAAAAGAACCAAGTAGCCGTAACCGAATAGATCTCTCCCCCCGAGTCGTTAAAGTGGGTAGCTCGTACCAATCTAGGAAAGGTAATACCGGCTCCCTGGAGCAGAGTGGGAAATTTGATACAATACCCGATCTCGCACTACTTAGTCCAATTTCAATATATATAATATTTTAGTAAATTCAAGAAAATAAAAAAAGCAGACTCTCCTACCAGAATCTGCCTTTAATTTATTTAGAACTTTGTAAATTTTGGATATAATCTAACCCATACTTTACCAATTAAATCTTTGTCCCCAACTATATAATTAGCTCATTCGTAACACTCTATTCAGAAACAACATAATGAATCCGTTGTTCTTCATCTATTATCTCACATCACAAAATATCATCATTTCACTTTAAATTCATCTTTTCCACATGTTGCATTAGTCTTTAATCATTCTACTAAATATGGTTCTGGTAATTTCTCACAGTTATTTCATTCAGAATCTTTTATTGTAGATCCAGAAGGAACATTATCTGAACAAATATACACATCTCAGTCCTGGAATTTTACAGTTTCTCAAGGCAATCATATAATTCTTTTGATATATGGAGAAGTTTTTCAAGGAGCAACAAATACTATCACATCTCCTCTTTCAAATGTACTGAAACGCTGAGTTATCTTTTCGACTATAATTCGATCTTTTTGATAAAAGTTTGGAGCCATACTTGATCAAATTACTGTATATGGAGTAGCAATAAAAAGTCTGATAAATAAGACTATTCAAAATATAAGGATTAAGAAAACCAGTAAATCAAATACCTCTGCCCAAAATTTTCACTGTTTTTTCCACGAAAATGCCATATTTGGTACTGTATAATTAAATAATAAATCGATTAAACAAAAAAACTGAAAATTTTTCATTCACCATTGTGATTATATAAGAATTATATTAAAAAACAAGGAGAAAAATTTAAATTTTTATAAAAAAACTGAGTGCAACAAAAACTTTTAACATTGTTCGCACTCAGCTTTTTATTTTTATATGTTTATATTGGAATATACAATTAGAATGGCATCTCCTCGTCTATTCCTGCTACAGGTTCGCTGTTTTCAACTCAGAAACTTTCATCTTCTCCTCATTCTCATTTTGAGTCTAAGAAAATGAAACTATCTACTATGATTTCTGTAGAAAACTTATCAGCACCTTCGCTATCTTGCCATTTTCTAGTTCTAAGTCTACCTTCTACGTAAATTCTTTTACCTTTTACTAGATATTTACCTAGAACCTCAGCACCCTTTCCGTATGCAACACATCTGTGGTATTCAGCGTCTTCCATAGTGTTTCACTCTTTGTTAGTGTACTTTCTATTAGTCGCTACAGTAAAATTTACAACAGGAGTTCATGTTGTTTCAATTGTCTTAACTTGTAGGTTATTAGTTGCTCTTCAGATAAGCATAACCTTGTTCAAATCCATTCCCATCTATAAGAAATCAGAATATAAAATGCCATTATTATGGCTTCAATTTCGTATGTAACAATATTTAATAAAAAATCAAATCTTTTTTTATAAAAAAATAAGACTAGTAAATTACTAGTCTTATCTACGATCTAATATTTTATTCCTCCTCATCATTTTCTGATGAGCTATTTAATTTCGCCTTTATTGAGAAGAATACAATTATTCATCACATAGTTAATAATCATCATACTAATATAATTAGGACAATCTTTAACCATAGAGGGAATCATCACTCTGAAGAACTTGATGTTTCTGTCTTTCATTTATTATAATTTTCTGTAATTGATGAAATATTTGATCCACATTTTTTAACATCTTGAGAAACATTATAATAGGTTAATATGTTACAGAAATATAAAGTAAAATCATTTTCATTATCTAACCAGTTATTTTCCTTACCATCTGTAATAATTTTATCCCATATTTTCATTATCTCTTCTTTTTTTTCATCTATTTTATAAGAGTATGCATTTTTCTCAAATTCTATAAACATTTCCTCCACAGTGGATTTTATCATATTTCCCTTATTCGTAGCTAACAATGCTAAAATCTCCTGTTTATTTTTTTCATATTCATTCATCTTAACCGATATAACTGTATCTTCATTTTCTAGACGAGCGACAATAGAATCTAACAAGTCTTTTTGTTTTAAATCTATTTTTATTCATCAGACTTCTACTTGATCCTTAATTGAAAGGATTAATGATGTAACCTCACTCCTATTACCCAAATTCTTACGTAATTGATCTAATGTCTTTTTCAAATCTGTATTTTCTATTGAAAGATCTTCAATTCAATTAATTAATGTAGATATATCGTTGAATAATGCCCTATTTTCATCATCTAATTCTAATATACTTCATTCGAATGTTACGTAGAAGTTCTTGAATGTAAGCTCTCAGTTATTCACAAAATATAGTCTTCATATTGCTTGATAACCTGGTTCATATGAAATTTTTCTCATTTTATTACACAATATATCTTTATCATTGTCTGTTTCTCTATCTCAATCAGAATCTGTCGCTATATCTATATCTACATAACATTCTTCTCATGTTTCATTATTAATATACATAACAAGCTCATTATTCATAGCCTTACTTAAGAAAATTTCTGGATTTGCATTGTTAAATGTCGTTGCTGGAATTGTAATCATATTTATTCATGGTGCAATTCTGGCGTTATCTTTATTTTGGGATGTATTTATATTATAATCTTTTTTTACTTCTATTCCGTATTTACTTTTTAAATGGATATACACTTCATGTGGTCAATATTCATCATATTTTCGTACAAAACTATCATTTATTGTAATTGGAGATTCTGTTCATCATGTCAAATTATCCGGATCTATTTCAGCTATTTGGGTTTTCTTAAATTTCTTATTTCAGAGTTCTCAAGCTTCACATTCAGATTTTTCAAAACAGATTTCTCTTTCTTGCAATGTTCAAACACTTAAATCTCTGAATATAACGGTATTTCATATTGAGTTATATTCTAAATAAGGTTTTATTCCGTTTTTAACTACGATAGTAGCTCAATCAGTTTGCCCAAATTTTCATCTATATTCAACTCATCCTCTAGGAGTTACTCATTCTTCGAATGGTTCATTAAATGTATATGTCGCTGTATCTTTTTTTGTAACTAGATCCCATTTTCAATCTCATGTAAAATCATAATAGAATGTTCTTTCTGTTTGAAAATCCTCATTTTCTGCAGCTATTCTAGAAACTATGGAATATGTTACCTCATCTCATACTTGAATATTAGTGGATCCAACTTTTAACGTAACTGTTGGCACATCAGCATCTCCACATGCAGCTGGGAAATATACTGATGGATTACTTGCTAAATAATTTTTACTATCAATCATTCAGCCATCGTTATCGTACACCATTACTCAGAATTTATATTCTCATGCTATCTTTGGTATCACAAAGTAAACATAAGGAGCACTTATCCATGACTCTTTATATTCCAAAATTCTGGATGGATCATCTACATTATAATAATAAAATCTCAATCTAGATACATTTCAATCTGGATCATTTGGTTCTACTGCTGTCACTTTTATAGTAAGATTACTATTTCATGTACAATCAAATATTGATTTATTTGAATCTGTATCTGCTGTAAATCAAAACATAGTAGGATTTTCTTCTGTAGCATATTGAGGGAAGGTAAGTGTAATATTTCTTATGGTAGGTTTTGCATTCTTTACATTAAATCGTATTCTTTCATTGGCTTGCTTTCAAACATTTTCATCTGAGACTTTAAGATCTACATAGTGACAACCAACTTCACTAAATGTTGCCGTAAATGGATTTGCTTCTACTAATTTACCTGCTCAGGCTATTGGCTCTTTTGTAAAAATATATCTTAACAAATTTGCCGTTCATTTTGTATTTGTAGAAATTGCTGGATTGATAGTAAATTTAGCATATCTATCTACAGAGAAAGCTGGCTCCTTATCATAATTTCCCTCTGCATTTTTTATTCTACAAGTATCTGTTGATTGTATTTTATATCAATTACTATCAAACACTTGGTATGCTGCGATTGGTTTATCAACTTCTCATATAAACACTTTCTCTAGTACTGTATTCATATCATCGTATTGATCC
>Ga0247611_10006013_pt1 | contig 15735 bp, 13 predicted proteins | sample 177DNAGHGhighgp2_FD_192422 | JGI IMG/M metagenome (GOLD analysis project Ga0247611, IMG submission 192422) | Sheep rumen microbial communities from Palmerston North, Manawatu-Wanganui, New Zealand - 1770 DNA GHGhigh gp2 | ecosystem: Host-associated > Mammals > Digestive system > Stomach > Rumen...
TCCCTTATTTTTCTGAAAGCCTAAGCCAACTTTTTTCTCACTTCCAAGGCTATAAAGGATATATTTGTCATAGTCATCAGGCTTAATGAAAAACAGACGAAGCATCCTGCCGGATCTATCACTTTCTCCATCTACAGCGACGTATCCTTGTTTGGATACATATTTCCGCATGGTAGTAATATGAATACTTTCACCTTTTTTATTGTCAATAAGATAGAAGCCAGTTGGCGCACCATTACTAAGAGCCTGCTGGAATAGCTTTTTCTTACTTCCATAGCAAGGGGAAACGATTAATACACTAAATAGAAGTAGAGTAACTTTGACTAATTTGTTCATCATTGCAACATCTTTTATCTATTGAGGGATATCGATTTGGGCTTCATACAAAACAATGGAGGATTGTCCCAGCCTCCAGGAGTCACTTTGTCTGATTAATGTAATGCGGTGTCATCAAATTCTATAAGATGCCAATTCTTACGACACAACCCACTTTCTTGGTTATACCTATTACATTGTTCACATTGGGATTTCCTGCCATGTTGTTATATTCAATTATCCGTCAATTAGTTTTCAACACAATGTATCCACCAATCAAAGATTCTCGGTTTTTGTCTTAATGTCTCATTTGGTTTTTGCGGATGTATTATACGAAGCCATGAAAAGGAGTTTTCACTTCAATATCACATTTGACAGAGTTTCTCAGCATAAAAAGAGAACTTTTGAAGTCATCGATGTTTTTACAAATAACATCGGTCTGACCACTCATTCCATAATTCTGAATTTTGAATATGACTGTTTTCTTTGAATGAGATACACTTTCCTCAGTGGTAGTTATCTTGTCGAGATCATAGATTATCTGTCGAATCTTGCTCATACAAGATTCTTTAGTTCCACTGCAAAGCGTTTTACCTTGATAGCATATAACAAATTGATTACTATCGTGAACTTGGACATCGACCGAGATTGGTGATTCGAAAAAATTAATATTTTGCATAGTCAGTTTATTTATAATAGCACGTTGTCTCTACCATAATGCGCCTTTGGACTTATCATAGTTCTCACTGCGTTGGTTGGATTGTGGATTAAAGGACTGACATCTCAAAATAACTATCACAGTCATTAGGGCCATCAGAAGATTCATTGTCAATAAAAACACATTGGAATTCTTTATGTTCCTTTATTGCCTGCCTTAATATAGCAATAGCTTTTATTCTATCAGGCATTTGACCGAACAATCCGTTTTCAACAATATCCACAGAAAGTTCTGTCGTTAGACCCATTTTTCCTGCTTTAGCCCAAGCTAACACTTGTTTTTCTGTCAAATCATCAACAGAGCTAACATTATAATATTTAAGATAATCCTTAATGTCTATGCAATTTTCAATAATCAATTCCATCTCTTTTCAATTAAATTATGCATTTTTACGTATGATTCAGGAGCTAATGACTCAAAAACATCATTGCCACCCCAGTAGTTTTCAGACATGTGGGCAATAAATTCTGCCATCTGCTTATCCTCACTTTGATAATACTCCTTTGAATGGCCTGCAGGTGGAACTGGATCGTGTCCAGCTATTGCAGCTTGGAGACTATCAGATAAACTCCCCATCTTTTCTAATTCATCTTTTGTCATTTTACTATAGCCTCCTTTAACCTTTACATATTCCTGCATTTTTGTTTTGACATCAGATTTAGATATTTCTGCCTTGAAATCATTAAATACATCGATGAACTCCTGATCATTTCTCCATCCCTTCATATTGTCATACGCATGCCCATATTCATGATAAAACCGCCCAGATTGATACCATTCTGAATCGTTCATTCTATTAACAGATTTTTCAATATGCATCGGTATGACAACGTATTTGTAGTCTGGCGAGAAATAAGCTCCTTCTCCTGTGTTTGTATAGAGAGGAACAAAAGTATCAAATGAATCCCAAAAGTTCTTAGGTGGCATTCTATCCAGAAAACCCGAAACTTTATTGCCTATTTCAAAGACTTGATATGGCATCTTATCTGAAATATTTTTATAACCTAAACTTCGAGCATCCTCACTTTTAAAAAGTTGGTACATATTATACAAATGTTCCACATCAGAATAAACGGATTTGATACCTTCTTTAGCATATTTTGAATTAACATTTTTTGCCGTATCACTCCATATTTTAGACCACGATGAAGGAAATCCTTTGAGATCCTCTTGTTTTAATGACTTCAGAATTTTTAAGTGATTCTCTGCCTCTGTCAATGGCGAGAATTTCTTCTCCGTGCCTTGGCTGCTTTGTGATTTAGCACCTTCTGTCTCTTCTAATTCAGAATGATTGAATCCATCTGTTCCAATTGCATTTGAACCTAAATTTATTAGTGCCAGCTTATTGTATTTTTGTCCTCTTGGACTATCTTCTCTTGGCACTCTACTCAAGTCTGTTGAACCGGTGGGTGTTTGGCCGTCAGTAATTAGGCTTATGGTTCCCCCCCACATACATTGGCAGGTACTAGACTTTAGCAGGGCAGGCTGTCCTTTGATAATATAATCATTTTTGCCACCCATCCAAGGGAATGGCGTATTGTGCATACAGGGCATCGGAGTAAGAGTGCCATGGTTAGCTGCTGTGGCAGAGGCCGTAGCAGGGAAACCCATGGAGCGACAACGGCCAAAAGCTCCAAGATTAACAAACGATATATGGTCGCTGATGTTTGCTTGTGGCTGTCCGGTGAGAAAGACCGTGCGGCTTGGCAATACAGTAAGACGTGCCTGACTGGTTCCCATCGTGCACTTCATTATAGCTCCTGAACAAACGTATGAATCTGCCATTACACCAATGTGTTAATCAGAACAGTAAATAAAACCGGTATGTTAGATTATTGTTAACGTTGTACTTCCTTGCTTCATATGCAACCATAACTCAATCATCGTTTCCTCACCTGTTTCAGCATTTCGAATCCTCAGTGCTGATTCCCCATCCCCTTTTATCAGTCTAACGAGACGACCATCTGCAGCAAATTCGAGTTTATCAGTACTTAAAAGCGGTGCAATCTCACTGCAATTCATAATGGCATCCTCGACCTCTTTCATTCGATTCCTTTTTTCTTCTTCAGAGAGAAAAAAACATTCAGATATGATATCTTCACGTTCTCTAAAGGCATCTTCATACTGGGAGAAACTAAAATTGCGCATCATCGCAATAATGGAATGATATTTTCTGATTACCATTGGCCTCAGTTGATCCTTGAATCGATACAATCTTATAGATTGTTTCCATCCTGTTAGCTCATAGGGGACATCCACCTGGAAAGAGTCTTCGTGTACGATGTATGGCATTTTCGATTCCTCTTGTGAGGGTGTCTCATAATGCGCCATAATTGAGATTGGTTGGTAATGGGTGGAATCCATATCATACAATTCAACCTTACAATTCAGATAAGCGCCTTCGCGAAGATGCATCTCTCTCTTTAAAGGGAGAGCTTCATATTTGATATTTGCTAACCCAGATTCTAGAAGAAGATTATTGAAAGGATATCGGGAGGAACACTGACCATCAACTGCCATCGAGAGGACAGGGATATCATTGACTGATATTCTCATGTTGCACATACGTGCATTGAAATATATTGTATAGAAAGGTCTCATTTTTTTATCCGTTTTCGTCTGCGTTTCTATTACTTTACGCCTTTTCATCAAATAGTACCCATTGCTTCGAGAAAATTTGTGTCGTGTCAAGTAGTTTTGTTTCACCATCAACCAAACTACCACCAGCACTTGCTGTTTTCATCAAAGCGACCTTGCCTTTTATGCAATATTTAATCTTTATTCCCAAAAAATATCCTTCAACCATTACAGGTATTCCCTTTCCCTGTTGCCCATTTTGTTCTGTATTAACTTTTATCTTTACCCCAGTTGATCCTGATGCAGAAGCTTCACCTTCAACAGCAACAATAAAAACATCAAGACTAACTTTCGCACCAGCCTCCAAGTCAACTTTTATAACACCTTCTATTGAACTAAATTTTGAATTTGAATTAGCTTCTTGGGTTGTATCAATGAGCCAATGGACACTACCATTTATAGCTCCAGAAAGTACAAGATTAAAATAGACATCAGCCTCGAAAGGTTTCGTGTCCTTGTATGTCTTTTTGTAATCATCGCCTAAAATTTTCCCGATAACCTTATCTAAGTTTTTAAGCATTACATAAAATCCTGTGGCAGTTCCTGCAGAAACCGCAGAGAGAATCAGAAATAACAGATCTACCGTTAAACTTAATTCTATTAAAGGCTTACAGGCTAAGCAGACATCGAAGAGCTTGCCAATCTTGAGTAAATCTTTGGATGTGTGATATTGGCCTTCAAATGAAATGGAAACACTTGGCGGGCTAAGTTTCCATTTATATGGTTTATAGCTTTGTGTGAGACTTTTTGCGTCAAAACCTATAAAGCCCTGGATTAATTCTCCGTTACATACTTTGGCAAGAAATTTGATTAAATCAAAAAATTTCTTATATGATGTAATTAAAAATTGTATACCTTCAGAACCTACTTCAAATTCTATTGAATCGTGTTTATACCTACAATTAATAATTTCTTCGTCTGTATCAAAGTCTATATTAACCTCAAGTTCATCCTTTTTGCCATTAAATGTTGTTAATGCATTAATTTTGGGTGGTGAAAATTTGAGATCCGCATTTGCATCTCCCATTAATGCACCTAATTGATCGTCTGTTCTATTGAGCTTGGTTGCATTTCTTTCTAAATGTGAAAAACCGCCTTGTTTCTTCTTTGTCTCTTTTGTACCTATAGATAGCTCAAGTTTGAATGTTATATCAGGATAAGGAACTATAGAATACTGAAAAGAGCCTTCATTACAACTGACATATTTGAAATTTGTTGTTGAATTTTTTACTTTACTTGCAGGGATGGGAAGAAGACAGTACTTGATAGCCTCTATTACATCACTTATTTCAAAACAATTGATTTTGAGTTTCTCCTCCGCTTTAATATCCGTTCCTTTATTTTGACAGGTTGAATTCTGATTAGACTGTGCCTGGTTAGTCGCTGGCTGATTAGTTTGTGACTGATTATTTGTTAATTGACTATTGATATTTCTGATTGGTGTTACCTGGCTAACAGGGTTGGGAGATGTCAATCCTACAGAGGAAATTGGCGTTTGAGATATAACTTGAGTATTATCTTTGCTAATACCCTTCGACATCACGTATTTCTTATGATTATCACGTGGGCATTTGCCGTCCTCTCGTTCTGTTTTGACTGTAACGTCCTTTCCTTCTGGCGATGAAATAAGATAGATGCTTTTTCCGCCCCACTTAGCCCATTGTTTATCAAAAACTGTTGTTGTTACCTGTTCTGGTATTTCCGCAGTTGGGGCTTTCCATTTTGTGGAGACAGTGATTTTCTTGATGCTACATTTATAGCTCTCAACATTCACCTTGCATGCTCCTACTGTATTGGCCATGATGCGTTTATTTCAGTGATTCTTAGTTTACCTTAGTGACGGTCGCTTTGATGTCAACTTGATTTCCTCCGTCGATCTTTGTAAAACTGGATGATTTGTACTGTTGAGAATTTGCCACAACAATAACTTCGTCGTCAATTTCTTCCCTATAATCCTTAGCATTTAAGTAACTTGTATTAACAACCCTTTCATCCTTGTTCCCTTTTATATCAATCACTTGATCTCCACCGATTTTGATGTTGTTGTTGCTCTGGATAGTGGTTTCTTGATCATTTCCTATCTCATTTTCTTGATCATTTCCAACTTTTACACTTTGGTTGTTTCCAACTGTTGTTGAATCATCCATACCTACATCTAACGTCCTATCATTCCCCACCTTGAGTCTCATGTCATGATCTGCCGTTGCGGAGATGTCATGACCGGCATGCATGATGATGTCGTTCTTGGCGTAAAGTTCAATATTGCCTGTCGACTCCAACATGATGAGCTTACGATCAGTTGAGAAGGTGAGGATATAGTTCTCTTTCTCGTTATCATAAATACGGATATAGCCGTCGTTGCCTTCATCGTGCACTTCAATGGTGTGACCATTGCGGGTGCGTATAGCCTTGATTTGATTTTGGCTGTTACCGTTAGCCACCCACTTATTATCCACATCGTCAACACCGTTATAGAGCGTACCTTTGACAAATGGACGCTCCGCATTGCCACCCTCGAAATCAACCATCACCTCTTCACCGATTTCCGGAATAAAGCTAAAGCCTTTACCACCGCCAGCGTATGGCTGAGCCATACGAAGCCAGGGGGTCATCAGTTCTTCGCCTGTTTCCTGAGATAGTTGTATCTGCCAGTCAAATTGCACTCGGATTCGCCCAAGACCTTCTGGATCCTCATTATCCTTTACTGTTGCACGGCAGGAAGGTGCTATTGGGTAGATGTCACTATTAGAATAAGGAGGATAATCACATGCTTCAGGTATGCCTGCAAAATGATTACTGTAGGTGTTGTCAAGGGAAAAGTGGTGGACCAATTCAGTAATCAGAATCACATCCTGCTCAACAGCACTGCGTTTAACCTCAACGAGGTAGTTGTCTTCGATGCTTAATGTGCCACCAATCTTAAGTTTGGGACAGTATGTCGTGCCCGAATAGGTCAGCATATTTGCTTTTTCTGCCCGGGCTTGGGTTTTTGTTGATATATTGAGAACGGTCTCGCGGCTATCTTCCCGCTCTGCCTTGGCAAAACCTCCAGAATGCAAGTTCTGCAAGGTCTGCTTGGTATATCTTTCTTGTGATGCTTGGAAAACACTCTCATTGAGATCATTATACCGACGCATCATTTCGCTTACGCCATCTTTCTGATTGCTGTCAAATGAGTTATATGACGATGCAAGATGGTTAAAAGCCACATGTTGCATCCTTAAATCGACAGAATAAGAGGGAATTTCCTTACTTGGATATTTCAAATCCACCCTCTTCCCTTCTGGAAGTTTTCCAAAAATCATTTGAGTGCCTGTATTGTAAAGCCACTCACCATGTCGACGGGCCAATCTCTGCAAGAACTGATAATTGGTCTCGTTATATTGTACACAATATGGTATTTCGTCCGTAAAGGTCGTGTCAATGATTGGAGAGATGTTCCCACTGTAATCATCGGTTATATCCTCTACGATATCGTTTAACGTCTTATCCTCAAAAGATTTACATGCAGGATTGTCATCAAGTAATGCATCCCAACTGCGTGCTTCTACATTAACATAATACTCTGTGCCACACCTACTCCCGTATGCAGCATAGACAAAGCCCTTGAATTTGATATCATCGGTATGTTCGTTTCCCTTCTCTTCAGTCATTACTTGAAGAGTAAGATCTACTTCTTTGCCGATAATCTGTCCACAGACATCAAACCGAGGATCCCCAGCTGTTTCATCAGGGTCACGGTTCAGAGTGAATGTCATGACACTGGGCGACAAAAGGCTTTGACGGAGCATGAAATTGTCCAAATGATACTTCGCATCAAGGGTGATATACCACTCTATGGATTTTGTACCATTTATAGATAATGAAATACTTTTTACAGATATAGACACGGCTTGACGAAAATATATATGTTAATAAGAGTGCTTAGGTCCACTCGTTGTTGAAAATAGCATTTCCAATGACACCATCACCAACAGATATAATTTCAGCACTGATAGTGACTGTTGTGTACATTAGTTTGCTATCATTGTCATTAAAATAATCCTTCAGACCGATACAATAGGCATTTAGGAAACTTACTGTCTTGAAGCTTTTCCTGTTGCTGTTGGTAAAAACCGTAAACACAAATTTCCCATTATGCGTTTCTGTCTTACGGAACATCCAATTGTAGAAAAAAAGATCATCATCACTTGTTGCCGGCATAACAAAAGTAATCGTCCCACCCTTAGTACGTGTGGTTGGCTTCCCGGAGTCATCAGCCATTTGGCTAAACTCATACGCACATTCTACAATGCCGTAATTTTTTCCTCCAACTTCTAATCTTCCTTGTAGTGCCATTGTGGTAATTGAATTGCAATCTGATGCCCGTTTCCGGGCATCAGATTATGAAACGAATTAATTGTCGATCGTCCAACGGTTGTTATGACGGGCACCACCTACCTGAATTTCCTTGCAGGTAATGGTGAACTCCTCAAACTGCTGCACATCATTCTTGTTGTCGTAGGTCTCGGCATACTCAACCATGTAGCCTTCCTTAAAATCGAGATGCTTCATTTCACCACCCTGATGATTGGGGAAAGAAATAGATCCACTCTTACTCATGTAAGTGTCACACATCCACTCCATGAGGTCTGAATTACCATCGTCGTTAGACTTTACCTTCAGATAGATTTTACCACCACGGGTGGTTCCTGTGGGCTGACCTTCTACGTCGGTCTGCTGGTTCAGTTCATAACGAACATACATTACCTCGCGCTCGGCAATACCGTCAGCATTGAGGGTTACAACTCTTGTAGCCATAATACAAATTTTTTAGTTATTAATTAAAGAATATAGTGAAAAACACTGTTTGTTATTTGATTTCCTGTTCCCATTCTGCACCTGTCTGACCATTATGACCAGTTAACTCAATGAAGAAGTTCTTGGCGGCAAAGAATGGTTTCAACTCAACTTCAATCTTAATATCCTTAGTCTTGGGATCCTGATCCAGTTTCTTCAGATTGTAGTTCTCAATCAATCGACCTGGACCTTTATAATCACTCAGGAAGTCATGGACAGCCTGTTGAAGTTCTCCCTTAACCTGAGAGTTCCAATTGACAAATGCTTCGTCATTGAAGAAGTTCTGGAAGACCTTGCCAATCCAGTCGAACGTACGGACAATAGGATATTCCTGAAGACCTAACGTTCCACCGTTATAAAGCGAGCGATTTGAGAATGCCATAGTGCGTCCCTCTTCTTCTACCATGGGTATGACACCGAGGTCGATGATGGCAGCAATCTCGCTCTTACGTAAGTTGAGACGTGCTCCCTTTACACTGTCCAAAGTGCCATATTTCTTTCCAGCAGCACCTTGCGCGATAACAAGACCACCTGCATCAGGATCCGTGTTACACATCTTACCTGCCAATGCCGCTGAACCAGGAATATAAACGTCATCATCCTCATCTGCAAGTTCAGACTTCTTACGGCCAAGGATATAGTTGCAAGTCATGATAATGTTGGCCAGATAACCGTCTTGACCTTGCAAGTTAGCATCGTCAAGTTCATCTTTCAACATTTCGAAGTTCAGACTGTCCTTGAAGTCCGTGACCATAATCACTTTATTCTGATAGGCTGTCTGTGCCCACATCCTGACAGCCGTAGCATCGCCAAGGTAGCCAGGGATGACCAAAAGACTGTAATTATTCTTCAAACTGAGTCGGTCATAATACTGCTCCAACTCATCACGGATAGCTTTTGTGTCATCAGAATCATGCTGTTCCAGCTCATCAGTATTGACATTCATGAGGGTGACACAATCGATTTTTCCCTGACCAGCATTGGCAAAGAAAGAATCAAGCGAACGATAGGTAACCTCCAGTTCTCTGATTTCGTCGTGAATATTGTAGAGGTTATTCTTCAAATTACGTTCTGCCTTCCCACACTCTTCTTTGCAAGAGTCAATAATGGCCATAGGATCTGTACCGCCATTTTCCAGAATCGACACCCAGAGACTCAACTCGTTCTTTAATTTCTTACGAGCCTCATTATATGCAGAGTCCTGTAAGAAAATATTTTTGACAGCTTTTTTCTTGGGGTTCATATTGTCAATGCCTTTGATAAGGCCTTTCAACAACTGGAAACCTCCAAATTTATCTAGTCCTGTCAGACTATCCTGCAAAAGTCCCGCAGGATTCTCGACTTTTTCTCTTTCGCGAAGTTCCACGCCTTCACCAAGAGTTTCTTTCTTCAATTCTTCTGATGCCATAGTTTCTTTTATTAAAAATTACTCTGCTGCCTCAATCTCTGCCAAAAGAGCTTTCAATGCATTCTTCAGATTACCACGTGCCGCCTCATCTTTAAGAGTACTGCGGAGCGATTTGTTCTTCTCTAACTGACGGATAACGGAATTGTATGCGTCAATCTTGTCTTGTTCCTTGCTTAACAACTCGCTCTGTGCAATGAGCTGCTCATCTTCGAAGTCCTTAATAGACTTGAAGTCATAACTCTCATACACAGATCCACCTTCTTCTGTCTCAAGAGCCACCCCACTCTTACTGGGCTGGTAGTGTTCGAAAACGTCCTTCATACTCTTCGGCTTGAATCCAGCACGGTCATCATCCGTATTGGGGCCTTCCTCTGTAAACTTGCCGGCATACAATGTCCTGTTGTCCGGAGCTTCAATGATGCGATCTTCTGCATTGGCAGGTAGCACCTTTGAAATAACTGTCTTTCTTGCCATAGTCTTACTTTTTTGTTTAATACTATTTATTTGATTTGCTTGTTTATTATTCGTCTGGGGTTTCAATATCCCAAGCCATCGCATGATTCTCCTCATCATACTTCATTGTAACTTTATCTCCTGGATTGATATCTCCAGAAATGATTAGCTTAGACAAAGGGCGACGAATCTCTTTGCGAATAATACCAAGAATAGGACGGGCACCATAATGGGCGTTGAAACCTACATTGGTAACATATTTGCGGGCTGATTCATCAATCTCCAGTTCAATATTCTGCTCATGCAGCATCTTCAACAGATTCTTGATATGAATGTCAAAGATGCGATTAATCATGGCTTCTGTAATGGGAGAGAACGGTACAATCTCCGTCAGACGAGCTAAGAACTCTGGACGGAACTGGCCCTGCATGACTTCCAGCAACTGGTCGTGAGTGGGGACCTTGTTTTCACCAAATGATTTGAAAATATAGTCGCTACCAATATTGGAAGTAAATATAATCAGAGCATTTGAGAAATCACCCACACGTCCTAAACGATCATGTAACTTACCTTCGTCCAGAATTTGCAAGAACAGGTCAAACACAGACCGATGGGCTTTCTCTATCTCATCAAATAAAACGACGGAATAGGGGTGCTGGCGAATCTGATTCACCAACAAGCCACCTTCCTCATAGCCGACATATCCCGGAGGTGCACCATAAAGTAGCGCAACAGAATGTTCTTCTTTATACTCCGACATGTCAAAACGGAGCATGGCAGTCTCGTCATTAAACAGGAATTCGGCCAAGGATTTTGCCAATTCAGTTTTTCCCGTTCCGGTTGGGCCGAGGAAGAAGAAGGAGCCCATCGGCTGACCCTTCTTGTTAAGGCCAGAACGGGATTCGTAAATGGCATCCAGAATGCTCTTGATGGCATGATCCTGCCCGACGACTCTCCTGTGAAGAATTTCTTCGGCATTGGATAGCTTCTCACGCTCCTCGGACTGTATGTTACCCATAGGGATGCCCGTCATCTTAGAAACTACGTCACGGACGGCATCCTTCTGGAGTTTCTCCTTCTTTTCCGTCTTTTCCTGGGCTAAGTCTATCATCTCATTAGAGATCTTGATGGAAGACATGGCACGGTCAAGAAGGTCAAGAGCAGACGAAGGGAGATGACGGTCTGGCATATATCGTTTTGCCAAACGGACAATCTCAGCAGGAACATCATCCTCGATGGGAAGATGATGGAACTGTTCATAGCTTTCACGCTTGTTTTGCAGAATCTCTATTGACTGTTCTTCTGTGGGCTCTTCTACTGTAATCTTCTCAAAGAAAGCGGTAAACTCCTTGTCTTTTTCTATATCTTTTGTATAACCATCGATTGTGGCTGTACAAAGCACTTGAAGCTGGTTCTTTGACAATAGCTTCTTAAGATTCGGAAGGATTCCGTTTAAAGTAGACTGCTTATCCTCAACCCGGTGGAAATTCTCGATAATGAGGAGAGGCTGGGTTTGATTGAGAAGGGCTTCGGAAACACCCTTGAACCGGTCTTCTATTTCTCCTTTATAACTTACGCCCTGACTTAAAGCAATTAAGTCTAGTTCAAAAGGTTGAAGGTTTTCGAGTGAAGCAGGGACTTGTTTATTACGTAAACGCTGTAATATTCCGTTGATTAGACTGGTCTTTCCGACACCTGTCTCACCTACAAGTAAAATATTTGCCCTGTCCTTACGTCCTAAGACCTCAATAACTGAAAGGATTTCTGCATCGAAACCAACAATATCCTGCAATGGTTCTTCTACAAGTAGTGGAATGCAATAGTTTTGTCCCCCTTCATTATTAGAAGATTTTAAACTCGGACTTGTAGATGTCGTCTGAGGCTTTTGTGGTGAACCGGACTGGATGACCTTTACAATTTTATCTGCCTGAAGAGGCAGAGTCTTTAACTGCTCATACGTAAAACCAATACCAGGGGTGACGATGGATGCCAAGAGTGTGGCGGGAGTAATTTCGGACAATCCACATTTCTCAGTGATTTCCAATGCTTCTTTCACAACCATCTGAGAATCATGGGACAACTCAATACCTTTCATGCCATAAGGAGACTTGTCGCACTGTTTCATACGCATGTCTGCCCAGTCAACAAGATAGTAGTAGTCTTCGTCAAGCGTATCTTCAATAAAGTTGACTAACCCTGCACTCTTGTGAAGAAGCGCACGGAGCAGATGGGCTGGCTCAATTTTCGGCGACTTGTTGTCTGTAGCAAAAGATTGTGCAATGTGTAGCAAGTCAAATGAAAAGCCTTGCAATAATTGGGCGTACTTATCCATAATAAATATAAAAAGAAAAAAAATGTTTTTAGTTATTCAACATCAACCTTCTGCAAGAAAGCAGTAGGAATATATGCGGTGGAAATCAATCCAATCTGGGACAAAGAAATCACAACTCTCTGCTGGCCAGACACTCTAGCCACCTTTCCTTCAACCCCCTTAAAAGGTCCATCAACGACTTTAACAAGTTCGCCACTCTTATAATGGCATCTTGACGGATCAACAAATAAGAGATGTTCATTCTTGTTACAAGTTGCTTGTACAAATGAAAACATTTCTGAAGAAGAAACTATCAGAGGCGGGTTCTTTTGGTTCTCACCTAATTCAAAATGATTGTAGTAATATGTTAAATAAGAAAGAACTGGAGTCTTATTGATATACTCATCAGCCTTTTCTTTTGTCGTATAGACAAATAATAAATTGGGTATCAGTGGTTGAAGATATCTCTTCCGTTTTCCACTAATATATCTTTCTACATACTTCTTGGCAATATAGGTATAAGTGCCATCGTCTATCAAATAATCAGAGGCTTTGTCTTCTCGTCCATATGAAGCACGAAACACATACCATTGCTTTTCTGGGGTCTCAACATATCTTACCGACACCCCTGTCTTTGAGCTTTTTGCTTCGGGGAAGGCATCAGGGGTAAACCTAACGCTTGGAGGATTTTTCTCGCCCCCACGAGTTTTCACATTAGACAATGTGTTCATATCGGACCTTTTGTATGTCTGGTCGGTTCGACACGGTACACAAAAAAGCGTGGAATCGTCCTGTTGTCCATTCCACCTATCGAGGCTCTAGCATTACCTTTGTCGTTGAACAGACAACGTTAGAGCCCACGCCGATATGAATTCAGTTCCTAATGTCTAGGCGGTACACCTTTCGGCAGTACTTTCGACAAAAGGATGCGAAAATTCACATCCCGAGGACATCTACCGCTGCTTTGTTCAGGACGACTTTTTATCGTAGATTTGCTAGATTTCCGATAGGTCCTTAAACAGAGCGCTTTGTAAACGCCTTTCTATGTATGATCCCCTTTTCCCACCTCAATGCCCGCCTTGTCTGATTCTTCCATTACAGAATTCATCCTCCTCGGCTCGGCGTGGACTATCATTCGTATTGTGGACGTTAACAGATGCATCTGCCAGTTGCCAGAACACTCATGACATTGAGAATCGCCGGTAAAGATACAAATTTTCTTTAAAACAAACAAAAAAAATTATAAAAAATTTGCAATTTGGGACAAAAAAAGTTGATTTCGTCACAATATGATGACAAATCAACCACCATTTATACCTTATTATAATAATATAGACAACACCCGAAAACTATTAACTGCAAGTTTTCGGGTGTAAATTAGACACTTAGAAGCGCTTGCACCTTTTGGTAGGCCACTTTGTGCATTTTGACGCAGAAATAAATAAGCACGAAGAAACTGATGCCGCCGACATATTCGTTCACCATGCCACTCATGGCCAAAGCGTCGTAGATACCATGAGCAACGACAGGAACCAAGAGCACACAAGCACAGACTTTCGGAGAATGGTCAACGAAGTGATAAACCGAATAATAATAACCCATCAATACGGCGAAGGCATAGTGCCCGGGAACGGCCAACAGCGAACGGGCAATGGCAACTGCCGCCCAGTTCTCTTCTTCGCCCAAAACATATCCGATGTTTTCAAACGCTGCAAAGCCCAACCCGACACATACGGCATAAACGATGCCATCGAAGTGCTCGTCGAAATAAGGATTCTTCCGTAACACCTTCCAAAGTACCAGCAACTTAAACGTCTCTTCGGGCAATGCGGCTACGAAGAAAGCCATTGCCGTTGTAGCCAAGAAACTGGTTGGTTTGCCTCCAGTGCCAAACAATGTCGTGGATATACCCATCTCCACAATGGCCACGGGAATACATATCGCTGCGCCCCACAGCACGGCCTTCACCAACCACGAGGTCGGCTCCTTCTGCTTGTCTTTCTTCCAAATGTAGAAAAGCAGCACCATGGCCGGCAATAACGCTGCCGCAAACGGAATCAGTGTATTCATCTATCTACACAGCAAACAAATCATCCATGACTATCTCATTCTGTACCATATTGTAGTAGTTATTGTGCATAACGCCATTCGTCGTTACCATGACAAGGTGTAGCGTGCGTTTGTCCTTTGAAAATTTCTGATAGGTGTTGTGCTTATTTTGTAAGTCGCTGGCGTTCACGCTGTTCTTTTTCGCGTCCTATAATAAATATAACATTATAATCAAAATCCGCTGCAAATATAGTAAAAATTCATATATAACCAGCGAAAAATGCAATTTTTCTTTCGATTTCCGCTGATAATAAGACGTTTTTAACTATTTTAATTAAAAGTACTGGGTCCTTTTTAAACTAAATCAACCACATCACACCGCACTTCACGGTGGGGGGATGAAGTTTCCCCTTGGGTTAGATGCTCCAGGACATGCCCTCTGTAAATCTTTGGGAAAAATCGTCGTATGCTTTATCCTTTTCGCTGATACCGCAATCCCGTGCAGTATTTTTCCAATTCTTCATGTTCTGCGTAACATCTTTGATGATGTCAAAAGCCACTTCTTTATCAAGCTTATACAGCTTATGCGCCTTGAATAAATTGTCAAGACTTGATGCGTTTGACACGCCATCAATGAGCAGGCTATGTGTATGACCGACCGAAGGGTTTATATCATAAACAGGTGATAATTCCCATCCTTTCTTAGTGAGTAGAAAGGAATGATTTTTCAGATGATCATCTGTATTACCGATACAAATCGTGTATGCTATGCGACGATACAGCTCCTGAAGTGACTTTTCGACATCTGTACCATTTGATACTATAAAATCGGCTATTTCAGGGTATGCGTAATATCTTTTATGTGTGTCTTCCTGCGTTAATCCAAGCAGGTTCAGTGCAGAAGCCATATGTATACGTTTTCCGTCGGGTGTCCGGTCAAATCGTTTTGAAAGAAAGACGTCATGTCCTGAACTGAGCGAAATCAGTTTGATCGTGGCAATATTT
>Ga0247611_10006014_pt1 | contig 15734 bp, 17 predicted proteins | sample 177DNAGHGhighgp2_FD_192422 | JGI IMG/M metagenome (GOLD analysis project Ga0247611, IMG submission 192422) | Sheep rumen microbial communities from Palmerston North, Manawatu-Wanganui, New Zealand - 1770 DNA GHGhigh gp2 | ecosystem: Host-associated > Mammals > Digestive system > Stomach > Rumen...
TAAGATATCTTCAAAAGACAAAAAGTTTTGCTGACAAATTGATTGTCCTGTTAAATTCAGACAAATCCGTACGTTCAATAAAAGGTCCTGCAAGACCGATTAACAATGAAGAAGACAGGGCTGAAATTCTTTGTGCATTATCATGTGTCGATTATGTAGTTCTTTTTGATGAAGACAGCCCAAGAAATCTTTTGGATGAAATGAAACCTGATGTATATACAAAAGGTGCTGATTATACTATGGAAACTCTACCGGAAGCTGATATTATGCGTAAAAACGGTACTCGAGTAGAATTTATCAGTTTTGTTGAAGGGAAATCAACAACAAATATTATAAACAAGATTAATAAGTAATAAGGAGAATAAGAATGAAATCATTCACTATTGAAGAAATTACACAAATAGTTGGCGGTATGTTGACAAAAGTTCAGGATGCAAAAATTGAACGTATTGCTCCTCCTGTGTTGGCAGATGAGAATACTTTGGCTTTGGCTTTAGGAGAAGAAGAGATTGCAAATCTTGCAAATTCAAAAGCAAAAGCAGCACTTGTACCGCTTGGAGTACAAATTGACGGATTAACTACAATAGAAGTTGAAAGACCACGTCTTGCAATGATGAAGTTAATTACTTTATTTTATAATCCGCCAAGAATTAATGACGGAATTCATCCTACAGCAGTGGTTGATCCTACCGCAAAAATTGGCGAAAATGTTAAAATCGGACCTAACGTAGTAATTTCTCATGATGCAGTGGTTGGTGACAATACACAGATTATGGCAAACAGCTATATAGGAGGCGAAGCCAAAATAGGTAAAAATTGTTTCTTCCATCCGGGAGTAAACGTAGGGGACAGAGTTGAAGTCGGAAATGATGTAATCCTTCACCATGGAGTATCTCTTGGTGCTGACGGTTTCAGCTTTGTTACAGAAAATCCTGACAACATTGAACACGCAAGAAAAGAAGGTGCAATATCAGGAGAAGACGCTGCAAAACATGTTATCTTTAAAATTCCTTCAATAGGAAGTGTTGTTATAGGTAATAATGTTGAAATCGGTGCAAATTCAACAATTGACAGAGGTACCATTGAAAATACCACTATTGGTGACAATACAAAAATTGATGACCTTGTAATGATTGGTCATAATTGCAGAGTAGGCAAAGGTTGTTTGATTGTTTCTCAGGTAGGTATTGCAGGAAGCTGCGTAATAGGTGACAGAGTTGTTATTGCAGGTCAGGCAGGTTTGGCTGACCACATTGAAATCGGTTCTGATACAATTATCACAGCTAAAGCAGGTGTTACAAAATCATTCCCTGAAAAATCAATTATTGTTGGTATCCCTGCAGTTCCGAGAAAAGATTTCATCAAACAACTTAAAACAATGAAAGATGCTCATGAAATTTTTGCAAAATTCAAAAAATATGAACCTTTGTTCAAAGAATTTGAAGAAAATGTAGCTAAATAGTTGAAAGGTTTAATGGTTAAATGGTTGAAAAGTTATTACATACATTCGGATTTGAAAAGCTTGATATTTGGGTATCTTCAATAGAACTTGCTAAAATAATATATTCTATTACGTCAAGTTTTCCTGAATCTGAAAAATATGGAATTGTTTCTCAGCTTCGCCGTGCAACAGTTTCGATTTCATCAAATATTGCTGAAGGTTCATGTAAATCCTCATATAAGGAACAAGCAAGATTTTCTGAAATTGCATTTGGTAGCCTTATGGAAGTTTTAAATCAAATAATCATTGCTAAAACACTAAATTACATATCAGAAGAAGATTATATAAATATTCGCAGTGAAATTGAAAAAATTTCAAGACAATTAAATGCTTACAAAAATTCTCAAATCAGAAGGGGGAATATGTGATGTTTTATAGTAAACAAAATAACCACCCAACTGTTCAACCATTCAACCGTTCAACAAATAATCTTTTTATTACACTAAAACAAGAAACCCAAATAACAGGTAACGGTTTAATGAAAAACAAACCGTGTACGGTTAAATTTTTCCCTTCCAAAGCAGGCAAAATCAGATATTTTGTCGAGGGAGAAGAATTTGAAGCAACCACAGATAATGTGCTATCTACAGATCATTGCGTAGTATTAGGGAAAAACAAAGCTCAGGCAATGTTAACCGAACATTTGACAGCAGCTTTGGCATTTTGCGGTATAGATTCTTTGGATATTTGTCTTGACGAAATGGAAGTTCCTGCATTGGATGGCAGCTCAAAACAATGGGTTGAAGTATTTAAAGATGCGGGTATTGATAAACCGCTATTATACAAACCTCAGAAATATACCGTATCTGAGCCTGTTTACTACTTAAACGGGAAAACAAGTTTGGTTATACTTCCGGCAGAAGATTTATTCATATCTTATGCAGTAAATTACGACCATAAGGATTTAAGACAATGTTTTGTGAATTATAATCCGAAAAATCAACAGGAAATTATTGAAGCAAGAACCTTTGGATTTTATAAAGATTTAAGAAAATTCCAAATGCTAGGATTTGCGAAAGGAGTAAACATTGATAATACTGTAGGTTTGACAGATGAAGGATACACGACAGAACTTCGTTCAGACAAAGAACCTGTTAAGCATAAAATGCTTGATTTAGTAGGTGACTTGTATCTGACCGGAATAAATCCGCTTAACCTTAAATGTCAAATTTTGGCAAAGGAAGCCGGTCATGCAGTACATATTAAAGTAGCAAAAATATTAAAAGATAAAATAGTAGAATGTAAATAATAAGGAGAGACAAATGTCAGAAGAAATTAAAGAACAAGAAGCGTTCAGCATGGATATATTTGAAATTATGAATATGCTTCCACACAGATACCCATTTTTACTTGTAGACAGAATTACGGAATGTGTAGCCGGAAAATACTGCAAAGGTTATAAAAACCTTACTATGAATGAAGAGTTTTTCCAGGGACATTTTCCTAACAATCCTGTAATGCCCGGAGTACTTCAACTTGAAGCGATGGCTCAATGTTCAGCTCCTATTTTGTTAACATTACCGCAATTTCAGGGCAAATTAGCACTGTATGCCGGAGTTGAAAATGCAAGATTTAAAAATATTGTTAGACCCGGTGATAAATTTGAAATGGAAATTGAACTTACAAAATTAAAAGGTCCTATCTGCAAAGCTCACGGTATAGGAAGAGTTGACGGCAAAGTTTGTGTCGAAGCCGATATGACTTTTGCTTTAACATAACAGTTAAATAATATTATACTAAAAAAGAGGTTGAAAATGTTGTTATTCGACCTCTTTTTTAATATGTTTTATGTTTTAAATTTAATGCTATAATACAGTTATGAATGAACAGCTGAAGCAAACACTAAAACTTTTACCATCACTTCCCGGTTGCTATATTTATTACAACAAGGATAATGAAATAATTTATGTTGGAAAAGCCAAAATTCTTAAACGCCGTGTAATGAGTTATTTTAACCGTAAACACCACGACAGCGTTAAGGTTAATGTACTTGTATCTCAAATAGAGAGAATGGAATACATTATTACTAACACCGAAGTTGAAGCTCTCATTTTAGAAAATCATCTTATTAAAAAACATAAACCAAAATACAATATTCTCCTGAAAGATGACAAAAAATATCCGTATTTTTTAATTACTGATGAAGATTTCCCAAGAATTACAGTTGTCAGAAAGAAAAACTTAAATCCGGAAAAGGGCAGATATTACGGACCTTATACTGATGTCAGGGCAATGTATGCCACACTCGATTTTTTGAAGAAAATTTTTCCGCTTAAACAATGCAAAACGCCAAAGTTCAAAGACAGACCATGCTTATACTATCAGATAGGACGCTGTATGGCACCATGTCAGGGGCTTGTATCAAGCGAGGAATACAAAAATCTTGTCAGACAAGCAGAATTGTTTTTATCAGGTAAACAATCAGAACTCATCAGACAAATTGAAGAGGAAATGAATAAATATGCAGCTTCAGAACAGTATGAAAAAGCTGCCAGAATGCGTGACAGCTTATTTGATTTGAAGAAAACATTGGAAAAACAAAAAGTAGTTTATGAAAACACAAAACTAAATGAAGATGTAATTTCAATGCTCAATGAGGACGGAATTTTTGCTATTGTAATTTTGATGATAAGAGAAGGCAGACTCATAGACAAAAAAGATTTTACTTACGAAGTGGAAGCCGATGACAGGGCAGAATTCTTTGCAACATTCTTTAAAGAATATTATAATACACTTTCTTTGGAATTCCCTGACCGAATTGTATCAAATGAACTGGAAGCTGTTGGCGATAAGGAGCTTTACGAGGAATGGCTAAATATCATATCAGGTAAAAAAGTCAAAATCAGCTACGGAAAATCTGCACAAGGGAAAGAACTTCAAATGTTAGCAGACAAAAATGCACGCATAGTACTTGATAATGCAAAAATTAAAAAAATGGTTAAAATCAATGAGGATTTTAATGAAATCGGTTCGTATCTTGCAGAAAAATTAAAACTCTCGAATTTCCCTCACAGAATGGAATGCTATGACATTTCACACATTCAGGGTACTAATACTGTTGCCTCTATGGTTACTTTCATTAACGGAATGCCAAAGAAAAGTGAATATAGAAAGTTCAAAGTTCGTTCCACTGAAGGGAAACCGGATGACTTTCAATCCATGAAAGAAGTTTTGACAAGAAGATTTAATCACCTTGGTGACGAAAAGAAATGGGCAAAACCTGATTTAATAATAATTGACGGCGGCAAAGGTCAGTTATCCAGTGTTATGCAAATTGTTGAAGAAATGAATATTAAGGGAATTGATATTGTAAGTTTGGCAAAACGTGAAGAAGAGGTCTTTTTACCTAAACAATCAAAATCAATTCTTCTGCCAAGAGATTCCGGTGCTTTATATGTAATTCAAAGAATAAGAGATGAAGCACACAGATTTGCTATCACATATCATCGAAAACTGCGTGGCAAAAGTGCGTTACAAAAATAATACCCTATAATATTTTTATATTATTTAATTTATATTAAGGTTATTTCCAATTTTATAGACAAACAGTCTTTTATATACTAAAATAAAAACGGAATTAAGATTAATATTAAGCGGATAAATGCCCGTAAATTATACGGTCAATGCCTGCTAAGTCTTTTATTATCTCAATATCAGTAAATCCAAATTGTTTCATCATATCAGAAACTTTTTCAGCCTGATTAATACCAAGTTCAAAAATTAGATACCCGCAAGAATTTAATATTCGAGGTGCTTCGGAAGTTATCCGCAAATAAAAATTTACCCCATATTTATCTTCCGCAAAAAGTGCCTCTGCGGGATCATATTGCACTTCAGCCTGCAAATTGTCCTTTTCGCTAATCGGAATGTACGGAGGATTAGATATAATTATGTCAAATTTTTCTGAGGGTTTAACGTTTGAAAAAATATCAGATTTTCTAAAAATTGCCTTGTTATAAAGATTTAGCCTTGAGGCATTATCCAGTGCAATTTGTAATGCATCATTTGAAATATCAAGTCCGATAATTTGGCAATCAGAATATTTAGCAACCATACAGGCTATGCAACCACTTCCTGTACCAACATCCAACGCCAGTTTTAAATTATTTTTATTAATTATCTCAACAGATTTTCTGACCAGTAATTCAGTTTCGTCACGGGGAATTAAAACAGAAGGATTGACTATAAATTTTTCACCCATAAAATCTGCAAACCCGATTATATGCTGAATAGGCTTTCTTGTGGAAGCTCTTTCCAATGCTTTTTCTTTTACAATTTCTAATTTTTCGGAATCAAGTTTTTTCCCGAGTATTAAATCCTTTGCCGAGTAATTGCAAAAATGTTCAATAAGAAGTTTTACTTCGATATTTGCTTCATTTTCTTCTATACCTGCATCAGTCAATATTTTTACTATTTCCGTTATTGTTGTCATTATTATAATCCTGTATTTTGATAAAGTTTTAATTCTTCTATAAGTTCAAAAATAGAGATTAATTCTTTTAAAAATATTTCATATTGTTGAGTATCAGTAACGGGTTTGTTCAAATCTCCCAATGAGAATAAATCTTTTTTCACCGGAATAGCCAAAAGTAAAGTATTATCCTTGAAACTGCAAGAAATAGTTTTAGCCTCAAATGCGTGTTGGATATTTTTAAATCTCTCCATAAATGCTGTTGTAATGAGGTATCTTGCCTCAACCTGATCCTGAGAACGTACATGGAATTTTTTTGAAAATTCGGTATCCTCAAGCTTAACTTCTTCATAAGGTCCGGAATTTACCAGTACCTTTGGTTTAATAATTGTATGACTTTTAAAGTGCTTTGGAATCTCTAATTTTATTGCAACACCTTTAAATGCAGTGTGGGTTTGGGTTCTGCCTTTAGAATCTTTAGTTTTATAGTACAAATGCATTTCTGAAATATTTATTGGTATATTCTTATAAGAGCCGATAAAATTATCGTCCACATCCATATTTTCAAAATGTGATATTATTTTAGAGTCTTTAAGCTCATATTTGCTAATAATCTCATTCATTGTCCATTTAAAATCTCCGAATGCACTGAGGGCAATCGGCATAATTTTTTCTTTTATTTGGAATTCAAATCCTTTTTGTATAAATCTTCTGACGCCGACAATGATGGCACAAGACAAGATTGTCCCAAAAAATAAAACCTTACATGCTGATGATATAAATACTTCCGATTGTCTATCACTCAATAATAAAACTAACATGACAATGACTGCGATTGTTGCAAATATGCAGGACAGCAAATTAGCTTTATTTCTTGCTTTAATTCGTTCTGCTTCAAACGGTTTCAATGCAGGGATTACGCTGTTATGAAATGTTTTTGTAAAATTTGTTCTAAATTGATTTATATTATTATCCAAAATAAAATCCTCCCGATTACTATTATGAATAATTTTATAGAGTATTAAATCATTTATCCGTATGAAGTTTGTAAATTCAATACTTGCATAAAATCCGTATATACGTTATAATATCTAAATGGAGTAGGTAATATATTATTTACTTTGACAATTAGTTTATTAAATTAGGAGACACAAAAATGTACCAAGATGAAAAACTCGTGTGTGAGGATTGCGGCTGCGAATTCGTATTTACTGTTGGGGAACAGGAATTCTATGCAGAAAAAGGACTTGTAAACAAACCTAAAAGATGTCCTGATTGCAGGAAAAAACGCAGACAGGCTAACCGCAGATCACGCAGAATGTATGATGCAGTTTGCTCAAAATGCGGAGTTCAAACTCAAGTTCCATTTAAACCTATTCCGGGAAAAGAAGTTTTCTGTAAAGAATGCTTCGTAAAAGAAGAACATTAATTAATATTCTGTATAAAGATTTGAAAAAGACCACCTATGAATGTGGTCTTTTTTATTTATATAATATGCATATTATCAACAATTTCTTTGCGTTGAACCCAGATTTCCATGCCAAGTTCTTCGCCTGATTTTATTAATGCTTCTTTTATTTCTTTGAAAGAATACTTGGATTTTTCAATGTTACCAAGCATAAACATTACAAAATGCCCCTGCATAAGTGTTTGTTTTATATCTTCAATATTAACCTCATATTTTGCAAGTACAGCAGTTACCGTTGCAACAATACCTACTTTATCTACACCTTGTACTGTAACAATAATTTGATAATCTGACATTATTTATCCTCCTCTGCTGCAACAGCAACAGGTTTTAACCAATCTCTGTTAATTAGTTTACCTATCTGATGTTTTCTGCAATATTCTGCTAAATCTTTCTTGATTTCCGGTGCAAGAATATACATAGTGATAATGTTTGGAATAGACATCCCTATCATCATTGCATCAGTAAGATTAATTACTGAACTTACATTCATTACGGAACCAATTATTGTAAAAGACAGAAATATAAACTGAAAAATTAATGTTCTTCTTTTACCCTCTCCGACAAGGAAATTCCACGCTTTTAAAGAATAATATGCCCACGACAATATTGTAGTAACAGCAAATAGAACAACAACAACAGCTAATACATAAGGGAACCAGTTGAATACTGTTTCAAAAGCATTTGAAGTTAGTTGAATTCCGTTTACTCCATCAACCCCGACATAGGAATTCGTGATAATAATTATTGTAGCTGTCAACAAACAAATCAAACCTGTAAACAAAGGTTCCGTTAAAGACACAAAACCAAGTGAAATAGGTTCTTTTGTTTGAGCAGTCGCATAAGCAATCGGAGCAGAACCCGTACCTGCTTCGTTTGTTTGAACAGAACGTCTTAACCCTGCAATAATTACACCTACAAAGCCGCCATAAGCTGCACTCGGATGGAACGCTTCATGGCAAATTGTTGATAAAGCATGCGGCAAATTATGGATATTTACAATTACAATAAATAAACCGCCTACAACATATAACAGACACATAAAAGGAATAACTTTTTCTGCAACTTTTGCTATTTGTTTGATACCGCCAATAATGATTATACCGAGTATAATTGCCGTAACAAGACCGACAAGCCACATCTTGTCACCCATAAATCCTTCAGCTCCGCCTGTAACGTTCACTATTTGCTGTGCGGTTTGATTAATCTGTATCATATTACCACCGGCAAGACCTGCTCCAATACAAAGTATTGCAAAAATAACAGAAAGAGGTTGACCAAGCCATCTCATTTTTTTCCTTGTTAATCCGTGTGCCATGTAGTGCATAGGTCCGCCGGAAATTGAACCGTCAAGATTAAATCTTCTGTATTTTATAGCTAACGCAGCTTCTACAAATTTCAAAGCCATACCTAAAATAGCACCGACAAACATCCAAAAAACTGCTCCCGGGCCACCTATGGATATTGAAATTGCAACACCTGCAATACTACCTAAACCTATTGTACCTGATAACGCCGTCATTAAAGATTGGAGAGGTGAAACTTCTCCTCCTCCGTCACTTTCTTTCTTCGCCGGAGTCTTTAAAATTCTGAATGATTCAGATAAGCCCCATACAGCAATACCTCTTAAATAAAAGGCGAAAAATAATCCGCCGAATAATATCCATAAAATTACCAATGGTATAGAAGTTCCGCCGATTGTTACAGGGAAAAATATAATATCCGATACAAAATTTGATATCGGAGTTAAATGTTTATCCAAAAAGGCATCTACACTCATTGCACTTGCACTTTGTATGGTCATTAAAATCATAAATAATGCTATAAAAATTCTCTTCATCTGAAATCCTTTCGGGTTAAATATGCTCAGCCAAAATTATGGCATCAAAGTCTATAAAATATTCTAGCAAAAACAAAAGCTACATAAAAAAAATGTAAACAAATTTTTACTATAAAGAATTATATAAAAACAACTTATATCTGCTTCATAACAAGTGCATATATATCATTAGCACACACAACAATAATCAGCAGTATCAAAAGAATAAAGAACACAGTCATAATTTTATCGGCTGTTTCTTCATCAACCTTTTTACCTCTGATTTTTTCCAGTATCAAAAACATTACATGCCCGCCATCCAAAGCAGGAATTGGTAAGAAATTGAATATAGCAAGATATAACGATATTACAGCCGTCAACAATAATCCTGAGAACAAACCGCTTGCATGGATTATATCTCCGCCAACTTTCGCAACAGCAATAATACCATGCAGACTGCTCATAGGTAACTTACCTGTAAACAACTGATACCAACTATATCCGAATAATTTTGTTTGTGTCCACAAATAATTAGTACTTGCTTTGATTATGGACGGAATTCCTTTCGTCACAACAGGAATTTCTTTTACATCCATCATTACACCGATTAATCCGTTTTCATTAGGATAAACAGGTGATAATATAACTTCTTCACCGTTTCGTTCAACTGTAATATTTAAAGGGCAATCGGAATCGGATATAGCATAGGCAATGTCTTCAAGACTATATGTTCCGTCAGAAACAATAATATTTTTTTCACTTAAATTACCTCTAATAGCCTTTTGAACATCATTCAGCTCTATTCTGTTATCCTTATATATTTCAAGTCCTATAATAACATCATTACTTAATTTAAACGGCTGTTCACTCATTCTGCTTGGCAATTTTATAATTACGTCTTTTGGTATTGTCTCATTTCTGGAAAATGCCGGATTTAACTTTTTCAGTGCCTCATAATTCTGTTCAAGAGCTATTTTATCGACTTTTCCATCATACTTTTTACTCATTTGAGCATACATAACAAGTGCATTAGGATTTTTGACATCCGTGCCGTTTATGCGTACAATTCTGTCACCTGCCTGCATGCCTGAATTCCATATAGATTCAGTTTTTTCTGCAGTAATATTTTTTACATATACATTATAATTACCTGAAGGCATTTTTCCCCAAATACCGGCAGTAACCGCAACAAATAAAAATGCACAAATTAAGTTTGCAATAACACCTGCAGACAATACCCAAAATCTCTGGTGTGCAGGTCTGTTCATAAATCTGTCGGGAGAATCCTCAGGCAAATTTAATTCCTTATCATCATCAGGAAATGCAACATATCCGCCAAAAAGGAATGCATGTATCAATATTTCAACATCTCCAAATTTTCTCTTCCATAATGTCGGACCAATCGGCAAACCAAAAGCAAACTTTGTAACCTTCATCTTGAACAACTCAGCTACAAAGAAATGCCCCGCCTCGTGAACCAAAATTAATATACTTAAAAGTATAATCATTTCTACTGTAGATATTGCCTGAGCTGCAGCAGGAAGAACAGATGCCGACCAATGCAAAATTAATAATGCGGCAATTAACAATGTCAATATTATAGCTGAAATTATAATGGAAACGTACATATTTTTATGAATCCTTTTCTATTGTTTATAATAATTCTTTTAAATAATTTGGCAGAGCAAAACGTGTAAGATGATAATCTTTATTATATATTTTACAAGTTTTTGTAATTTCTTCACATCTTGCTTCATCAATATATGACAAAGGTTCAACATCCTTTGAACAAAATGCCCATGCCCAATATCCGCCCGGATATGTAGGAATATTAGAAGTATATGTTGAACATATAGGAAATACTTTCTTTAATTGAACATACATCTTCTTTACGGACTCAGACTGTGCAAACGGGGACTCAGATTGTGCAACCATAATTCCGCCTTCTTTCAGGGAATTTTTTACGTTTGTATAAAATTCATCCGTAAACAAACCTTCCCCCGGTCCCATTGGATCGGTTGAATCAATAAGAACAATGTCAAATTCATCTTTTTTGTCTTTAATATATTCTATTGCATCCTGAACAAGAATTTCTACTTTTGGATTATCAAGCTCACAGGCAATAGTAGGCAGGAATTGTTTACATGCATCAATTACCATTCCGTCAATTTCACACAAAACAACTCTTTTTACGGTTTTATGCTTCAAAACTTCACGAATTGTACCGCCATCGCCACCGCCGATTACCAGTACAGATTCCGGATTTTTATGATTCATCATAGGTATATGAGCAATCATCTCATGATAATGGAATTCATCACCTTCAGTAGTCATCATCAAATCATCCAGAGTCAACACTCTTCCCAAAGAGCTTTCTGTTTCAAAAACTTCAACTTTCTGAAATTCTGACTGTTTTGAAAACAAAACCTTTCCGGCTTTTATAGCGATACCGAACCCGTTTGGCGTAATCTCGTGATAAAAACCATTTTCTATACCGTTCTTCATTAATTAATTCTCCCTAATTCTATGGACAAATTTAATTATACTACAAACATGTTACATTAATTATTTGCCAAGAATATGAATATGCAAATGGAAAACCTCCTGTCCTGCCTCTTTTCCGGTATTTATCTGTGTCCTGTATGATTTTAAACCTATTTTTTTTGTAACTTCCTTCACTCCCATAAGCAAATCACCAAGTAATTCCTTATCATCTAACTCATTTAATGATGCAACATGAAGCTTTGGAACTACAAGCAAATGAACAGGTGCTTTAGGATTTATATCCTTAAATACAACTAATTTATCGGTTTCATAAACAAATTCGGTATTAAAATCACCGTTTATAATCTTACAAAAAATACAATCTTCTGCCATAATAACCTCCTTACTTACATATATTTTTGTATATTACTTAAATAATTTTCACAACAGGCTTTTTCAGTATATTGCCTTATTGTCTTTAATGAATTTTCACGAATTATATTTAATTCTGAAATGTCCATATCCTGAATTTTTTTAATAATATTTTTAATTGATTCTTCATTTGGTTCTACGGTAAATCCGTTTTCACCATTTTTTATAATGCCGTCTACACCATCATTTGAAGTACAAATTGATATACAACCGCTTGCCATAGCTTCCAAATATACCATACCAAAAGTTTCATTTACACTTGGAAGAATAAAGATATCAGAATTTTTCAGTACATCAAATACTGATTCATTCGGTAATCTTCCGAGAAAAATACAGTTTCTATTGATTGCTTTTAACTTATCTGCACCCTCTCCGTCACCAATAATAATTAATTCTACACCTGCAATATCTTTTAGAGCAATTATTAATTTGTCTATATTTTTTCGTTTTTTAAAATTGGCACAGGTAACTATTTTTAAATTTTCCTTATTTATATTATGGGTAAAATCATTTAATATATATTTTTCATCAATTCCCGACGGAGCAACAAAGGTTTTATCGCTGAACTGAGGAAACATCTCTAAAAACTTATTCATTATTACATAAGAACGACATGCAATTGCCCTTGAATGTTCTAACGCAACTAATTCCCTTTTTTTAAAATGAATTGAGTACAGGGGATTAGTCAAAATTTCTAAATCAGAATTATGTATTCCTGCAATAAACGGCAGCCCTAATTTATCAGCAAATAAAATTCCGGATGGCATGTGAGCTACAACTATATCATAACTTGTAAAACTATAACCTTTCAATTTTTGCTTTACATCACCCAAAAACGGACTGTAATAATTTACATTATAAACATTTTCATATAAACCTGTACTATAAAACGGTTTTCTTCTTACAAAAGAATTGAGAAGAAAATTAGGTTTTAAAACATCCACCTCTACACCTGAGTTTCTCCAACCTCTTACAAAATTTAAAAGTGTTCTCGGTGTAGTTTTTTCTTCGTTTTTTACCGGATATAAATCTGTAATAAATAATATCTTCATAAAATCAATAATTAAAATACCATATATCAAATCAAAAAATCAACCCTCCCAAACTTGAGAGGGTTGATTAAATTTGTCTGTATTAAAATCAAACTACTTGATTTCAACAGTAGCACCAGCAGCTTCAAGTTGTTTCTTGATAGCTTCAGCATCTTCTTTCTTAACGCCTTCTTTGATTGCCTTAGGAGCACCATCAACTAAATCTTTAGCTTCTTTCAAGCCTAAACCTGTGATAGCACGAACTTCTTTCAATACAGCAATCTTGTTAGCACCTGCAGATGCCAAGATTACGTTAACTTCTGATGCTTCATCAGCTGCAGGAGCTGCACCGGCTGCTGCAGGAGCTGCTGCAACAGCTACAGGAGCTGCTGCTGATACGCCGAATTTTTCTTCCATAGCTTTTACTAATTCAGCTGCTTCTAACAAAGTCAATTTTTCAATTGATTCTAAAATAGTTTCTACATTACTCATTATTTTTTCTCCTTTAATTTCATTTTGTAACTATACGGAACTAAGTTCCATCAAGCTGCAATTATGCAGCCTTTTGATCTCTGACAGCTGCAACAGCTCTTGTAAGGGCTGCCATAACGCCATTGATACCAAGTGTAATACCTGTTGCCGGTGAATTGATAGAGCCAAGCATTTTTGCGTAAAGTTCTTCTTTTGAAGGAAGATTTGCAAGAGCTTTAGCTTCATCAGCAGACAATAAATTGCCTTCCATAACAGCACCAAGAATTTCACCTTTTTTAGATTCTTTAATAAATTGAGATACAACTTTAGCAGGGCTAACCTGATCTTCAAAACCAAATGCTATAGCAATAGGTCCTTTCATCAAATCAGTCAATGCTTCAAACTCAGTACCCTTAACTGCAACTTTAGTTAATGTATTTTTAGTAACCATATAGTCGCCGCCTTGTTTTTGAAGTTCACGTCTCAATTTTGTGATTTCTTCTACAGTATAACCTTTGTATTCTGTAACAAGAGCTACCTGAGCTTTTTCAACTTTTGCTTTTATTGCATCAATTTTTTCTGATTTAAATGCTTTTGTTGCCATTTTTGCTCCTTTTTAAGTGAATAGTCATTTCTGACTTATCTTTATCGACCTTTGTGTGTCCGAATAATAAAAATTTTGCAATTCTCACATCCGGAACCGCAAAATATTACACACTTATCAATAAATCTATTTATTTTTCGACTTGTGTATAACCTCGATTAGCCATCCTTTCAGATATTTAATGAATTTGGGAACCCTCTAAAAACTCCCTTGCAAAACAAACTCTATGATTTATTTCTGCACCTCGGAATTTTCTTCCTGTCCCAACCTCAACTAATTGTCTGCGGTCTACAGTGACGATGTTATCAGAAAAAAATTATAAAATCAAGTATCAGCTTAAACTTTCTTAACTACACTCCAAATAGTTTCTTCATGACCGGTATTCAAATCATACTTACCTTTTACAGCAATATTATATTTTCTGTTCGGAACCAGCTCATATCTGTTTTTGAAATTTCCAAAACATAACAAATCGTTTAATGCGTTTAATTCAAGCAACGGTTTTATTGATTTGTATGCAGTAATCATTGGAGTAGTCATTTTATAAACTGTTACTGCCAATCTCGTTCTTATGTTAATCTTTTTGGCCTTGTATTCTACTCTTAATGCCTCAATGATAATTCCAACACCGGTATTGATTTCATCAAAATTATTTATATTATTTGATGACAAGAGAAGAATATCGTTGTCTTTTGAAAATCTCAAACCTTTAATTAATTTTACCTGATCGAAGAACTTTGTAATAATTTCAACTTTTGTAGCTTCCATCTCTTCAGGAGTCGGAGCATCCCCTCTTATATTATCCTTTAATACTGATTTAATTCTGATTTGTACAGCCATAAGGAAATGGCTTTGGGACATTATATCCTCTTCGATATCATTTTTTAATTGTTTATTAAAATCTTCTTGTACCTTAATTTTCGTTTTTACCATTTTTGAATGAACAACATCACAAAAACTATGTAATGCCATTTTTATTTGCGAAATAAAGAAAGCCAGAACTATTCCAAATACAACAAATAATACTAATCTACCGTCAATATCAGGATGTGTTGATTTAATTGAAGTACCAAACATTGATGTTGTCCAATTCTTAATTAAATCAAAAAACGGATTCATAAAATCTAACATGTGGCTATGAAAAACAGCCAAAATAACAGATAAACTACATAAAAATACTGCCAACAGCACAAGTATTTGAGCACCTATACAAGCATGCTCTAACAATTTTACAAGTTGTTTTAATTTTTCAAAATATTTTACGCTCAATGACATTACGCCCAACCTTCTTAATTAAGTTCTATATTATCAATAAGTCTTACATTCTCCACTCTTGCTGCAATAAATACAACGGTATTATTATCAGCGATTTTCTTTTCCTCCAGAGTATCTTTGTCTCTAAATTCCAGATATTCCAGCGAATGATTTTCATTCAAGAATGAATATGCCGTTTCTGATAACGCACTCGTATCAGTTATGCCCTTATTATAACATACCTTTATATTAAATAAAA
>Ga0247611_10006016_pt1 | contig 15725 bp, 9 predicted proteins | sample 177DNAGHGhighgp2_FD_192422 | JGI IMG/M metagenome (GOLD analysis project Ga0247611, IMG submission 192422) | Sheep rumen microbial communities from Palmerston North, Manawatu-Wanganui, New Zealand - 1770 DNA GHGhigh gp2 | ecosystem: Host-associated > Mammals > Digestive system > Stomach > Rumen ...
GAGGAATTCTTCTTGACAGTCGCCTCAGAGACATCCTTGTACTTGCCCCCATCCAGGGAATACTGCAGCTGGTCGTCCTCGTTCACGATAAATCTCATGGAGTGGTCCGAATCCTTCTCCACCAGTTCTTCCATAGACTCAATCGCCTTGTTTTCAATCTTGATAGAGGTAATGGCTCCGGAACTGAAACTAATCACGCCATCCTTGAAATCGGACGGGACCGCTATCCACGCCGTGTCGGGAATCCAGAACGAGAACAGGCCGTGCTTCTCGCCCGTCGCAAGGTAGATATCCCTTCCGAACATGTCCTTGAGTTTCATGTTCCTTTCGAGATCATCGAGAGTTGCCGCGCGGGCACCCTTCGGGATGTCTTCGGAAACAGACGAAGAAGACTTCGCCTCCTTCGAGGAAGAAGATTTCGCGGAGGAACCGCCGGAAGAAAGAATGTCATCAGAATCGGTGGGCGACTTGCTATCGCCACAGGCACCGAGAGCAAGCGCGAGAGCCGCGCAACCAGCAAGAGTCAAGAAACGTTTCATAACTAGTCCTTTTTTAAGGGAATATAATTCCTTTCTACGTAAAAATCCACGAAAAAAGCAAAAAAAAGGCTATAAAGCAGGTTCCGGGTGATAATCGAGGTCTTTTTCTGCATTTTCAATGCCAGGAACGGCATCGTAGAGGAACCCGGCAAGCGCCTGCTCGGCCGAAACACGCCTCCCGCCTATGCGATTCTTGAATACGGCAAGCATGCGGGCTAGCCACCAGGGAAGCGGCACCATCCAGTGCCTAAGCCCCGCCTGCCTCAGCACGCGGCGCGCCATCTCGGCCATCGTCATTACCTCGGGCCCAGCAAGCGCATACGTCTTGCCCACTGCATCGCGCGTAAGCCCCGCGGCGGCAATGCCCTTCACCAGGTCTACGCTCCTTACTGGGCGTTTCTTGGAGACGCCGCCGCCGGGCATCGGATAGACCGGAAACTTGCACACAAAATCCGCAAACATGCGGAACTCCACCCCGCCACCGTCGCCTATCACGAGAGTCGGCCGCACAATGGTCCATTCCAGCCCGGAATCCTTCACCGCAGCCTCCCCCGCAAGTTTACTAGCGCCGTAAGGCGTAAGCACCGGGTATGTCACCGAAATACTCGAAACATAAAGCAGGCGACGGACTCCGGCATCCTGGCACGCCGAGACCACGTTCCGCGTGCCCCCCGCATTTATCTTCTCGAAGGCATCTGCATCGTTTGAAAGGAGAATTGCCGCCAAGTGGAAAACACAGTCCACGCCGTCGAAGGCAGGGCGGATAGATTCATAATCCGCGACATTGCCATAGGCAACTTCTACGCTAGGCGGAAGCGATTGCACCAGGGAATCGCCCGGGAGCGAAAGAACGCGAACACACACACCGCGTTTCAAAAGTTCCCGGCAGAGCGCCCTCCCTACGACGCCTGCACCTCCCGTTACCAGCACCTTCATCAGGTTTCCAGCATGTAACGGATGTCCCTGACGCGCCTTGCAAGGGCTGCATCCTTGTCCATCATGGCAATCAGGGAGCGAATGGCGGCGATCACCGTGGAGTAATCGCGATTGAAAATCTTTCCCACTTCCTGTTCCGTCTCCGTAGTGAGTTCGCGGCAGAGGAACATGGCAATCTTACGCGGGATAGAAGCGCCCTTGTCCTGGCGCTTGGAGGAAAGAACTACAGCATCGATATTGAACGACGCGGCGACAATCTCGCTAATGCACTTGAGCGTAAGCGTTGCGCCATCGTTCTGTGGGGAAACCAGCAACTGCTTGATGCAGCGCAGGTTCAGTTCCACACCATTCAGGCAGTGCATCGCGTCGAGCCAGTTGAGGAGACCCTCGATAAGGCGGAAGTTTGCACGGGGCGGAATGGAGAGGAACCTGCAGATTTCTTCGCGGTCATCGTTTGCAAACGGCAAACGTTCGGACTTCATGCGAATAACACCCATGCGCGTATTCAAATCAGGTTCGTCCATACCCACGGCCACGCAATCTTCCAGATACTTCAGGAGAACCGACGTCAACTGCGGAACAGCAGCATCCCTAGAAGGCTTTTCGCCCTCGGCAAGCTTCTTGAACGAGCCCGGATGGCGATCGCACGAAAGGATAACCTGCTTGCCATCGTTGCGCAGGCTGTTGATCATCTTGGCCAGAATCTTCTGACTATAGACACCACTCTTGAGCAACTGGATATCGTCAATGAGGAGAACATCGCATTCCGAATAAAGTTGTCTAAACTTTTCCTTGCACTCGGTCTGTTTCTCCCACTGCTTCGCCTGACCAGCCTCGATGATAGACATCGTATCGCGCAGGAAGTCGTAGGCCTGACGATACACGATTCTCATGTCCGGCTTTTCGGACTGGAGTTTCGCGGCGACAGCATGCATCAAGTGCGTCTTGCCGAGTCCAGATGCCCCATAGATAAGGAGTGGGTTCATCGCACGGTCGCCAGGATTCTCGACAACAGAAACGCACGCCTTGTAGGCAAGCGAATTGCAGGAACCTTCGACAAAGTTCTCGAACGTGTAGTTTGCATACATCGGAGAACCCAGAAGGGCCTTCTTCTTTACGCGCTTCACCTGAGCCGCCTGCTTTGCCGCCTGTTTTACCACGGGCGGAACCGGATTCGCGAGCTTCATCTCGGGAACCGGCGCAGACATTTCGCGCAAGCGCACACGGTAATCTACAAACGAACTCCCGACAACGGAAGCGAACGCCTCGCGCAAAAGTTCACCATAATGACTATTGAGCCATGTTTCGCGGAACTTGTCCGGAACGGAAATCCATGCAATTCCGTCGTTCATTCCTTCGAACTCAATCGTTTCGAAGAATTGCATTCCAAAAGCGTTGAATTCTCCCCTGGACATCATATAGTCCTTCACGGACTGCCAGGGCGAAGTCGACAAATTCAATAAAGCAATCGTATTATCCACAATAAACCAAAAACAAGAGGGGCTAAAAAATCGTTAGGTCTAAAAATTAGATAAAGGAACCATAGCGAAATCGCTACCGAAATTTTTTTTGAAGAAAGGTCCCAAAATGCTACAAAAAAGGTATTTTCCCCGAAAAAAAATTTTATACCCGATTCTATCCCCATTTTTGGGGTGTTTAATCACGCAGGAATCAAACTGTCATCCCAATCAAAAGCACAACATATCAACAGAAAAATTTTGAACTATCCCTTGACAAACAAAATAATGAACAAAAAAGCACCAAATCAAGAAAAAACGGCGTTTTTACGTCAAATTAAGGCATTTTTTGACATTACGAAAACGTAACTCGTTGATATTACAATAGTTATGTAAGGTTTAAATATTATTTTCTCGCGAAAACAATAAAGTATGCATCAACATAGGTTGTTGACCAATCCGGGGACTTTTCGAGGGCATTTATGACAGCTCCCCAGCGGGCATAATAACGCAGGGGGAAAAGCGCCCGATCGACCCCCAGGGAATCTGCATCGGAAAGGAACAGCGACGGTTCGGCGGAATAGCGCAGGTAGCGTTCGAAAAAGTCCGCCGTCTTGAGTATGAAACGCCCGTCGATATAGATGGAATCCGAGGGGTTCATGAACGCGAGGTAGCCGCCGGCGCGGTCATCGTTGAAGAGCCTGCCCTCATGAGGGTTCTTCGCCATCCATTCCGCAGCATTTACAGGCACACGTTGGTAAGCGACCATATGCTTGTCGTACGCGGCAAGCGATTTTGCCCAGAACCCAAGCAAACAGGCGACAAGGACAACAGGAGACACGCGTACCACAGGCCCCATCGCCGCAAAATCCGGCAAACGGAGAATCTCTGGCCGCGGAGAACAAAGTACCGCAATAAACAACGGAAACAACAGCACAAAGTTCCGCTCGGCAACAAGCGCAAGAATCGACGTTACAAACAAACTCACATCCAAAACCATATCGCGACGATACTTGAACAGGTTTACCAAGGAATACGCCAGCGAAAAAAGCACAACAGCAAGCATAAACACCGACGCAAACAAGTTTTCGCCCGCCATAAGAAGCGTGAGCGGGCTACGGTTCTCCGCAATTTCGCTTGCAAAAATCGCTGCGGAAGGAGAAATGCCTAGCAGCCGGTCCAGGAGTCCGAACGGGTAAAGGAACAGGCGCACGCCTTCACTGTGCAAAAGGGGCATCGCAAAAAGTAGCGCCACAAATACGATAGGCGCAGCCATCTGGAACTTTCGTTGCACGGGCCGATTCCTGTACAACGCATGCGCAAGGCACAGTAGCGCAAAGAGAGGGCCCAGGATGTATAACCCCTGAAACTTGCACCAGAGCCACTGCAGCAAAAGCAAGGCAAACGCCACAAGGTAGGTCTTCACTCGGTCCGCAGCATGCTTATCGCCCGAAGCAAGCCGTGCAAGCAGCCACGGCACAACATTCCAGTACGCACCGAGGAACAGGAGCGTAAATACAACAGGACGCATTTCCAGCTGGTAGCGGAATACAAACATATAAAATACGGTAACCGCCACTACAATAGATTTAGGACGATTGCGCAAACCCGCAGGATACAAGAACAGCGCAAACACCGCCCCCCACAGGAGAGCCTTGAAAACCACAAGCAGCGGCGCTCCGCCTATGCAATACACCGCATACACAACCTGCTGGAAATATTCGTGGATATTCGGGAGCCCTTCACGGACGGGACTCCACGTCACTACCCACTCGCGCGCGCACGCCAGATGCCACCAAATGTCCGTATCCGTCAGCGGAAACAGGGCAAACAGAAACGATATCAGGAATACGACAAAAATCATTTCTACCGGTATTTCTGAAGCAGGGCATTCAATCTACCCGAAAGTTTGCGCGAACCAAAAAGATTCAGATGGTCATCATTAGCCGCCATCGATGGCGTATAATCGTGTTCACCCATCTTGTTTTCATCCATCAGGTGGAAATTCGCGTACTTCTTTTCCAGTGCCGCAATCTCGGCAATAAGTTCAGGGGCATCGCTTCGCCTGATACCGTAGCGCCCGTAGGAACCCGTATTGGCATATGCGGGGTTCTGCGGGAAAATAACTCCAAAAACATCAACCCCATTCTCGGCAGCAAGCTTTATCATGTCCTTCAGGACACCCAGATTGCTATAAAACTTCTTGCGGTCGGTACGAGACCATGTGCTATCGTACAGAATAGTCGGCGAATCGTCCCAACCCTGGCCAGTCGTCGAATACAGCCCGCGATGGAACATTATCTTGTCTGCTTCTTCCGTACCCACAGAGGCCATCGTGAATTCCAGAATTTTCACATCACGGTCATCTTTCCAATAGTTGTGATTCTCGTCGTAGACATATCCCGGATAGAGCTTATAGCGATCGTAGAACAGGTTGTCATCGTCCCCGACCTTCCACCAGAAATCGATATCGAGAGAGACGACGATGTGTCGCAAGTTCGTCACATTGCCCAGGACATAGCGTTCAAAGAAATCGTGCGACTGAGCCATCGAATTCGGCGTCTGAGAGAGGTTTATCGCAAAGAAGGAATTTATGATGGTCGGATCGACCCCGGAAAGCGGGCGTGACGAGCCGAGAATCACCACATCTGCAGAATCGCGGTAGCGCCACAGCAGTTCCATCTTGTAGCGGTACAGAGACATTTCCATACTGCCGCCAGCAAACATGTACACGCCTGCGCTATCGGGCGAAAGCGCATTTTCTTCCTCGACAGGAATCGCATTTCCCATCCACAGGTCTGGATACGTGATGTCGACACCTTCGACAAGGTCCGTGACCGAGGAATCCTTCAGATTGATTGCGACAATCTTGCTATGGACGCCTTCGTTGTCAACAAGCGTCCCTATAACCACATCCTTACGGTTCGTCCATTCCGTATTGTCAAAACTATACGGAGCCGGCGCAGGAATCCCCTGAATAAGTTTCCCTAGGCTATCGACAACAAGGAGCATCTCGTGCGTACCATACTTCCTGCCCGCAAAAGCCTGTCCTGTATGGCCTCCGAAATCCAGGAACAACGTCCGCTTGGTTCCATCCAGGGCAAGGCTAGCATTACAAGCCTGTTCGCCACCATACCAGAACTCGTCCTGTTCCACATCGAGCAACGACATTCCCGAATCGGCCCTCTTTGCGCGCAGCATGCGGGCACCAGAAACAGCCAAGCGCCAATCCTCGCTAATTCCGCCATTGTAAGCTCCGGAAGCAACCCTGGTCAACTTCTTGAACATTCCTTGAGCAAAGCCAACCTGCCAAGTCGTTGCCGACTGATATGCGGCCTCATTCTTGTTATTTCCATTGTAGTCGACAAAGACGATAACCGTATCGCCATTTTCAAGCACGCGCCAACGGGGAATCGAACCGTGGACCTGCTCGAGTTTCCGGACCACGCTACTCGTGACATCAAGCGAGCGGACATAGATATTCGATTCACCCGCAACGCCTTCCGGCAAGGAACAGAACGCAACGAACTTGCCATCGGGCGATACGGCAGGATGGTAGACATCTAGGGAATCGTCAATCTCGTATACGACCGGATTTCCACTGATAAAATTGATGTACGTGAGGGTTCCGGAAGATTCGTTCCTAAAGACAATCTTGCCATTCATTGTCCCGAACATCGAGCGGAACGCATCGGAAGAAATGGAGACGTCCACATCGTCATGAACAGCAAATCCCTTGTTGTCGGTCATTGTCGGGTTCGGGATAATTCCATAGGCCAGGCGGAATCCGACATAGTCCGCCTTCATGTCGGCGGTTACCTGATAGACATCCGTCCTATTATACACGCGGACGTCATCGGGGTTATCCCTAAAGGAGCCGCCCTTGAGGATTCTCGTATTGAGCAGGCCGCCATTGAAGGCTCCTACATAGTTCTTATAGACGGCACTTCTCAAGGCACCCATCCAGTCATTCACCCACTCCTTGACTCCGCCGATAAAGTTGCAGGGCCGGTCCAAGGTATCGACACATTTAGCATTCCAGTTCTGCCTCGCGACATACACCCATTCCGCCTCAGTCGGGAGCCTATACGCCTCCACATCAAAATGCGTCGTAAAATCGAGCAACGAGACGCAGTTACCGCTACCATCGAATATGGCATCGGTATAGGTGTACACCGTATCGAGCCCCATCTTTTTACTCAGCGCATTCGCATATAGGGCAGCATCAAAAAAAGTCACGTTCACGACAGGTTGATCCAGAATCTCGGGATCGTATTCCTTGCCAAGGACATCTCCATATTCCCCGTAGGTAACTTCACGCTTGCCGATATAATAATCATAGGTAAACTTGACCCTCATTTTCGGACGCACCGAAGGCAATGCCTTACGACTATTTGTCCCGAGAATCGTCTCGTTTCCGGCCGAACGCACAAGAATCATACCGTCGTCCTGTTCAAGCGACTCATATGTTGTTGCCATATAGGGCAGTTCCGAATTCGAACAACCCAAGATCACAAAAAGGGCAATCAATAAAAACAAGCGTATCATTTGAGCGTTTCCAGCAAAGAATCTAAACGGCGGGTCAACTGCAGGGCACCCGGGAATGCGAGGTGATCCGTGTTCTGCGCCATGGAATCGGCATAGTCGTGCTTACCCATCTTATTCTCGTTCATGACTACAAAGTTTGCATATTCCTCTTGCAGCACACGCATGGAATCGAGCAGGGCAGGCATTTCAGAACGCCTTGGCCCATAGCGTCCCCATGAGCCAGTTTCGCGATACCGTGGATTCTGCGGGAACACGACTCCGACAACATATATGCCTCGCTCTTCTGCCTTCTGGAGAAAATCGCGGAGCCTTTTCATCTGCCAGCCGACCAGCCAGGAATTTGTCGTTGTCCAGGAGGAATCCGTCTCAACAAACGGATCGCTCCACGACGAAGCCGGCTTGGAATTAAACCCGCGGCTATCGACATACGCATCCCTATAGGCTTCGCTTGCAGGCAGGCACTCATTCACCCTGTCCACAAAAGCATCGGGCAGCCCCGACTTCCAAAAATCGTGATGTTCATCGTAGACGTATCCCGGCACGCCATCTATCAGCATCCTCGTTACGTTGTCGTAGTTCTGCCACAAGTCAAAGTCCAGCGAGAACACGACCGCCTTCAGATTTTTCGCATGGTTCATCGCGTAGTTCTCTGCAATATAGAACGACGCATCCATCGAGTTCCAGGGATGCCCCATATTCAGGGAATAGCCCGCCTTGATCGAATCCGGGATGAGTCCGTCCTCGACACGCGAACTGCCGACCAGGATATATTCAATTTTCTCGTGATTATTCCAGAACAGTTCCATCTTCACGCGCATGGACTGGTGCAAGGCATCAAGACCAGGAACAAGGTACACTCCGGCACTGTCCGGATCAAGAAGGGCATCTTCGGCAGCAGGGATTCCCTGCATTGCCCAGAGGGCTGGGTGCCAGAGTTCATCGCCCTCGGCAAGTTCCACGATGGAAGAATCCGCAAGGTTTAAAAGGACAATCTTGGAATGAGCGCCACCCGCATTCGTGAGCGTCGCGACAGCAAGATTATCGCCACCCCTCGCCCATTCGCTGTGATCAAACGAATAGCCTGCGGGAGCGGCAACGGACTGCACCAAATTCCCGGTACTATCGATAACGAGGAGACGTTCGTGCGTCCCATAATCCTCGCCTACAAATTCACGGCCAGTCTTCCCGCCAAAATCAAGGAAAAGGCTACGCTTGGAACTATCCTTCGCAAGCGACACGTTGCACGCCTGTTCGCCACCGTACCACACGGAATCCTTCGCACTCAAGAATACTGTCGAGCCAGAATCGGCTACACGAGCGCGCAAAAGACGCGCGCCCGTCACCGCAAGTGTACCATCCTCGCTGACGCCTCCATGATACGCGCCGTCAAAAAGTTTCTCGGGAGAGCCGAACTTGCCTGCCTTAAAAACCACCTGCCATGTGGATGTCGCGCGGAAAGTCGATTCATCCTTGTTGTTACCCGCATCGGTCACATACACGATTGCAGTATCGCCACTTTCAAGAACGCGCCAGCGAGGGATTGCTGCAGATTTCACATCGAGCCTTACGGAAGATACCTCCGGATCCGCGCTTAACGGCCGAACAAAAACAGACGATTTGCCAGAAACGCCCTCGAGTCCCGTACAGTACGCGACGTATTTTCCGTCGGGCGATATATCCGGATGGTACGCATCGCGCGAGTCGGGCAATCCGACCACGGAAAGTTCCCCGCTGGAGTAGTTGATATAGGAAAGGCTTCCCGAGACATCATTACGGAAAACAAGCTTGGTCCGGTATGTCCCAGTCTTAGCACGCACCGTCGACGAATTCGCGAGCGGAATGACCCTGCTTTCTTGAGCGTTGCCGTCACCGCTGAGCCATGAAGGATTGGGAATCGCACCAAATGCCAGGCGGAACCCCACATAATCGGCGCGTGTCGAAGACGTGACCGCATACACGTCGCCACGTGTGAAAAGGGCGATAGAAGATGCTTCGTTGCGATAGCTACCGCCCTTCACGACGCGCTGCCCGAGAGAACCTCCATCAGGCGCGCCGACTAAGTTCCAAAACCTGCGGGAACTGTAAACGCCAAGCCAATCGTTCACCCATTCCATGGCATTCCCCGCCATATCGCAGAATTCTCCCTTGTCCGCCTTGCCACAGACCGCATGCAGTTTGTAATCCGAATTTTCCGCAGTCCAACCCTTCGCAACATCCCATTTCTGTCGTGCGGCAAGCACCCATTCCGCCTCGGTCGGAAGCCTGTACGCATCGGCTTCGGTGCGCAATGCAAAACCTTCCAAGTTTATGCAATGGTGATTGGCGTCGAACAAGGCGCCGACATAGGTGTACGCCGTATCGAAATCCTCAGCCTTGCTGCGTTCGTTCGCAAAGAGCGCCGCATCGTAAAAGGTGATATCCGTCGCGGGCAAATCCTTATCGGCACAATCCAGCGAAAGCCCCGTTGAGTGTTCCATTAGCGCGTTGAATTCACTGCACGAGACCTCGTGCCGGCCCATCGAAAAATCGTAAGTAAATTCGGCGATGAACGTCGGGCGGTCCATGGCGCGGGAACTTTCATCCGAGCCCAGAACGGTCGCCTTACCGGTCGCCTTCACGCGCAACAAGCCTTCGAGCGAATCGGTGACTATTTCAACGACAGACCGCGAATCGTCCGGATCACTAGAGTAAAGCGATTCCGAATTGGAACATGCACCAAGCACTCCGCACAGCATGCAGCACAAGAATACGCCTAGAAGGGCGTACAAAGCGCGTACAGCAAAAAGGGCCTCGTTCTTCGAATCGGGTCGCATGTCCCTAAAATAGATTATTTGAAATGCGTAGACCAACTAGAACGAGTCCGGAAGGCGACTCTTCGCAACTTTCTGGTTCTCAGCAATTCCCGGATACTCGGGGAAAAGGTCTCCAGCCAGCCGGTACCAGCGCAAGGCACGAGTCGGTTCCGTGTCCAGGTACAGGTTCCCCATATCGAATGCGGCTAGGCCCGTAAACTGCGCAGGCGTAAGCGGTTTGAATTCAAGGCCGGTCCACCGACCCGCCTTGTACTTCTCGCGGTATTCCTCATCCGTGTAGGTATAGCCACGCCGGTTGGGTTCCAGGTTCACCGTTTTTGACGCAGATTCCGCCTGCGCGCGACCGTCATCCTTGCCGTAGCGCAAATAAACGTGCCCCGGCAGGAGAATTACCTCAAGCGGAATTCCACGAGCTTCGGCGACCATCATCGCTAGCCACGAAAGCCCCATGCAGCCGGAGCGTCGCGTTTCAAGTACCCGCAGCGGGAGTACCGCATCGTGGGCGATGGACGCCTCGCCCGCCCCCGCAAATTCAATGTTCCAGAATTCCCACAGGAGAGCCTTCAGCGATGCAAGCGTATCGCCTGTTACAGACAAACTACTGTCATAGAAGGCAAGACCCTCGTGCCAGTCGCGAACACTGTCAATACACGCGGGTGCACGGTTCTCGAACGTGCACGCCATCTCGGCATACCGCACATTTTCAGGGCGGCCCGTCCACAACACAAGCGTGAGCGAAACCGCCAGCAGCACGACTAGCAGAGGCCAGAAAAATCGGGAGAATATCGACGAGAGGCGTGCAAGCATCTTACCTTAGCGCGTCCCATTCCATCGGGGACTGCCAGAAATCGCGCGCGGTCATCATGTAGACGACAAGCCTCTTGCTCTGCATATCCTTCTTCATCTTCATCATGCGGTGGTAAACGCCCGGGCCTCCGCCCCAGCTGGTAAGCACCTGCACGTCGAGCCCCGTCGCATAGGCCAGCAGGGAACCCGGCCCGCCGCTCTTCTGGTCCACGGACTCGAACACGCCCGTAAAGGAATCCCCCATCAGGAGAATCGGCGCATTCTTGCCGCCCTTGTAGGGTTCGGCGCCCTTGAAAATCTTCATTGCAGGCAATGTATCTGCAGGGTACTTCGCCTTCTCCGCATCGGGCAGGTGCGCCACCAGGTCGCCCTCGCGCAAGGTCGTCGTCTCTTGCATGTTGAGCGAACCCGGCTTCGCTCCGGCATCGCCGTACCAACTGTACTGCGTCACGCGGGCGGCAAGCTGTTCCATGGCGGCAAGCATACCGGGGAGCGACCAGTGCGTGTCGTAGCGCTGGTAGCTAAAGTGCGGGGGCTCGTCGCCCGCCTTGGCCGCCATGAGCGCCGGGTAGATATCGAGCACGTCAAGCCCTGCAGCAAGCATCTCGCGGGTAAACTCGCGGCCCGCGGGGTTCACGCAGAGGTCAGCAGGCGTCCCTGCCACAAGGCGCTCGCCGTAAATTTCTTCCTTCACGGGAACAGGAACCACAAGCAACTGCACCCCGATGGAATCCAGGTAGTGTTTAAGTTCCAGCAGGCGCGGGAGCGGGTTGTGCAGGCTATCTTGCCCGGTTATCTTGTCTGCAAGCAGGTAGTTCGCATTGCGGCGGAACCAGAGGAAGGTCTCTGCGGGCGATGCTCCCGCAGTCGCCCAGGCATTCTGTTCCTTCGGGAGTTTCGCAAGCGTCTTCTCGAGCGCCGAGCGGAACTTCACCGTCTCTGCATTCGCTGGGCAACTGCCTTCCAGCGAGGCAAGCGTCGAAAGTCTGAAGGAGGAATCCCTGTCAAGCACGCGATTCACCGGCACCACCTCGCCCGCAGCCGCAAGCGAATCGGCAACGGCCTTCGCGCGGAGTTGTTCTGCACTCAGGCGGAACGCTGGCACCTCGAAAGCGATCCACATGGGTTTCCCCATCGGGTTTCCGCGCATCACGGCAAAGGGCTGCATCTTGGAGCCCTCTGGCCAGAAACTTCCCGGTGTATGCGGTTCCAGGTCGGTATTGAGCGTCGGGTACCAGTAAGAAGAAAGCGTGCGCGCCCAGTTCATGGCATCATCGGCATTCATCTCGGCAGTCAGGTAGTAGTTGAGCACCTCGGCAGTCTCACCACCCGATGCATACTTCAACCTTCCATAGAACGCAGTTCGCCCCGTCCAGGGTGCGGGCATCACCTCTGCCCACCACTCGACGGAACCATCGCTCATCGGGATCCCCCAGAGGCGGCTTACGCTCTGGAAAGCGCGGAAGACCTCAGGTTCGTCCCACTTGACCGCCTCGATAGCACCAAGCATCTGGGCCAGCGAATCGTTACCCGTCTGCGCATAGAGAATCTTGGAAAGCGGTTCCCAGGCCATAGGCTGGCGCCCTGCTACAGCAACAGGCTCGTATTCCGAAAGCGAGTCCAGCATGGGGAACGGGTATTCCGGCAACTTCGCCTGCGCCATCTTGCCCGCATAGTTCTCGGGCTTTTCGTCCTTGCCCGCAAGGCGAATCGGGTTCACGAAGTAGGCGGCAAAGTCAAGTGCGGCAAGTGTCGGCTTGCCAACCACACGCACCTGCCTGTCGGCATCCACGACTTTCATCTCGAACATGGTCGTCGGGACCATCGAATCCACCGGTAACGCCGTCACGCCCGACACACTTGCGGGGACCGCCGTCGATTCTGTCGCGGGCTTCGGGGAATCACCCGAGGCGCAAGCACTCAGGCCGAAAGAAAGAGCGACAGCACAAAGCCCCGAAAAGAACATCGCAGGAGCAATGTGCGATAAATTTTGCTTTCTTGAAAAAAAAGTCATAAAAAAATCCACCAGAACGCTGAACTTGTTTCTGGTGGAAATATAACTTTAAATTCTGTGTGACAGACGCCTACGCGGCACCCTGGGAATTATCGTGGTCCGATTCCCTTGTTTTTAAAGATTCTATACGATGTTCCAGCAATTCCTTCACCTGAGGAATCAGCGAATCCTTGATACGCTCGAGGTAGAGGCACTGCAGCTGGATCATGCGGTCACGATGCCTACCCGCATGTTCCTGGATCCAGTTGCTCACCGCAGCCTGGCGGTTCTCAAGCTGGCTACGCAGTGTCTGTTGTATGAACGTTCGCTGTACTTCCATATAACGATGCATGTTAAATGGAAGACGATATGTGCGTATAAACTGCTTCAAAAGTTCCAAAAGCGATAAGTTTTCGCCCTTGTGGGAATCGAGGAATTTTTTCAAATCATCCAAGTGTTCCCTAAAAAAGGGAACAATAGCCTTGTCGTCAATTTGGTATAACTCCAACTCGTCTTGCTTTTTTGTCGCTTCATCAACCGCCATGCCACAAATCTATGAATTTGAAGTGTTTTATGCAGTGATTTTCCTTACAAAAAAGCCAAATTCGGCATTCCCTGTGCTCCCAAGCACATCGCCCTGCACGAGGACACGACCTTCCGTACCAGGGTTCAACCTATCGGCAGCAGCACCGCGAAAATCCAGAAGTCCCGCAACCTCGCAGGGAGCCATGCCCGAAGGGGTCATCAGTTCGAGCTTATCGTCCATCGAGAACGGATTCTTCACGTTCACACGGAAGGAATTGGAGGCCGGATCGTAGTCGAGAACCTGCGCGGCGACACACCCGCCCTCAGCCGCTACATGGGTAGATTCGTAGTTCTGCGGCAAGGGCCCCTTCAAGAACCCCGGCATGAACCCGCGACCATCTACAAAGCTTATCGCCCTGCGGGATTCCTGCGGAATGAGTTCCGGAGAGCACTCCGCACCCGATTCCAGCCCCTGCACAGAAGCATCGATTGCCATACGGTAGGCGCGCACCACCTGACTCAAATAGTAAACGGAACGCGTACGGCCCTCAATTTTAAAAGAATCAAGCCCACCTTGAACAAGCGAAGGTATGACATCGAGTGCACAAAGGTCACGGCTACTCATAAAGTATGTGCCCCAGGTATCTTCGTCCAAAGCGACCGGAGGAAGTTCAGGGCGATCGGTACGCTGCAAGCTAAATTCGCCCTCGTGTTCGCGATAATCTTGAGCCTGCGGGCCAGAATTCGCATAGAGGCGGTAAGGCATACGGCAACTGTTATCGCAAGCGCCCTGGTTCGCATCGCGGTGCGTAACCCAATTGCTCAACATACAACGTCCCGACATAGCCATACAAACTGCACCATGGACGAACACCTCTAGTTCGAGGTCCGGCAACTGTTCCTTTATCTCTAAAATTTCAGACAAACGAAGTTCACGGCTCAAAATAATGCGCCGTACTCCTAGGTCGTACCAGAACTTTGCAGCAAGGTAGTTCGTTGTATTCGCTTGTACAGACAAGTGAATTTCCACATCGGGACAAGTCTTACGGAGCCAGCCGACAAAACCGGGGTCTGCAACAATAAGGGCATCGGGCTTGAGTTCTATCGCCTGCAAAAGCGCCTTCTGGAACGCCTCCACCTTTACATTACGGGGAATCACGTTGCTCGTAAGGTAAAACTTTTTCCCGAGGGCGTGCGCGTACGCGATACCTTCGGCAAGGTCGTCTAGGTTCTTGAACCCGTTTTCACGCGAACGCAAGCTAAATGCAGGTTGCCCCGCATATACGGCATCTGCGCCGTAGGCATACGCATACTTCATGCGGGTCAAATCACCCGCAGGCGCTAAAAGTTCAGGTTTCTTCATACAAGTCACCACTTAAAGCCGGCGCGGATATACGCCTTGCGGTCATCAATGAAGGTTATCTCGCCCATAAAGCTCACATACTGGCCTTCGTAGCTAATCGCGGGCGTAAGCGAGTACTGCATCTTCGCTCCGTCAAGGAACTTCTTTGGAATCTTCATGTGGTTATGAGCCGGAGTCGTATCGTTCACGGCGCTCCCGTAATCCTTACCCTTCCAGAACCAGGTATTGCGAAGCGAAGCATAAATGTGCTTGTCCAGGCGCGCATAAATGTTCCAGTCGATTGTCTGGCTGTTGGGGCCACCCTGGTTCCCAAGCGGGTAACCGAGATGCGCTATCTGCGCCGTATTTTTCACGAAATGCGAATACACATAGGGTTCTACGCGCGCATATTCTGCAAGGGAGCCCACCTCCAGCAAATGCCCCTTCACAATAAAGTCATGGCCCACCTGCGCACCGACCATCCATGCCCACTTGGCTTCTATATTATCGTTTTTCACCAGGCTTATGGGAGATTCCATGTCGTCAAGGAAAAATTCCGTATAGATTCTCGCCATATTGAACAGGCGGTAGTTAAAGTCAAACGCAAGGGAACCGTTATTGGAATTTTCGCTATAGTTCCCCTTTTCCATGAACAGCGGCACCGTCGGCACAAAAAGCCAAGGCTTCAGATTATCAAAGAGAATCGTGAGTTCACTGATACCGAACGTTCCGTTCCCTATTGCAAGTTCATAGCGGTGGCCAAAA
>Ga0247611_10006017_pt1 | contig 15725 bp, 15 predicted proteins | sample 177DNAGHGhighgp2_FD_192422 | JGI IMG/M metagenome (GOLD analysis project Ga0247611, IMG submission 192422) | Sheep rumen microbial communities from Palmerston North, Manawatu-Wanganui, New Zealand - 1770 DNA GHGhigh gp2 | ecosystem: Host-associated > Mammals > Digestive system > Stomach > Rumen...
ATCATCTGCCGCGAGGGGCTCGGTCCCCTTGTCCACACGGCCGATACCGCGCGCAGCATGTACACCGCGACGCGCATCAACACCTACCTCACCGCCTTCAGCGCTTTCCTGGGCGTTGTCGTCGCCGCGCTGCGTCTGCTCGGCGCGGGCAGCCTTTCGATCGGTTTTCTCTTCGCCTTCATGCTTTTCTTCGCGCTGCTGACGGCAGCCGTCAGCTTCTTCAACCGCGGATAAGAAGCAAGGCAATTTTCCTGTTGCCAAAGGCAAAGGGATAGTGTATAATTGATTGGAAATGCTGAATTACTTTGTACCAGTATTCTTTTCACATAACTGACAGAGAGGAATTCATCACATGGAAACTAAAAACATCCGCAATATCTGCCTGATCGGCCACGGCAACTCCGGCAAGACCAGCCTGGCGGAGAGCATGCTCTACGTCACTGGCGCGATCGACCGTATGGGTAAAGTCAGCGACGGCAACACCGTCTGCGACTATGACGCCGAAGAGATCGCCCGCCAGATCACCATCTCCACCGCCGTTGCTCCCGTCAGCTTTGCCGGCTGCAAGATCAACGTGCTCGACTGCCCCGGCTACTTTGACTTTGTCGGCGACGTGCTGTGCGCGCTCCGTGCGGTCGAGGCCGGCGTGATCGTCCTGTCCGCCAAGGACACGGCGGAGAACGTCGCCGTCGGCGCCCAGCGCAGCTGGAAATATCTCAAGAAGGCCGAGCTGCCCGTCATGTTCTGCGTCTCCAAGTGCAACGAGGAGCACGGCGACTACTTCAAGGCTCTCGAGACCCTCAAGGGCAAGTACGGCAGCATCGTCTGCCCCGTTACGATCCCCACCTCCGACGGTAAGGGCGTTATCGATCTCGTGCACAACATCGCCTACATGACGAACGGCGCCAAGGTCGAAAAGGCCGCCGTCCCCGCCGCTGATGCCGGCCACGTGGAGGATCTGCGTGCCGAGCTGATGGAAGCCGCCGCCGGCGCCACCGAAGAGCTGATGGAAAAGTTCTTCGAGACGATGGAGCTTGAAGAGGCCGACATCATCGAAGGTCTCAAGGTCGGCGTGAAGGAGCGCGCTGTCGTTCCCGTGTTCGCCACCGACGCCATGACCAACGTCGGCACCGTCGCGATGCTCCAGGGCATTGCGGACTACTGCCCCGCCCCCGAAGAGAAGGCCGGCCCCGCGCTGGGCTTCGTCTTCAAGACGATCTCCGACAAGTTCGGCAAGTACAGCTTCATCAAGGTCCTCGCCGGCTCCGTCAACGCGGGCATGAGCCTGCGCAACTGCCGCGCCGCGAGCACCGATAAGCTCGGCCGTATGTACACCATGTGCGGCAAGAAGTCCGCGGAAGTCACCGACGCCTGCTGCGGCGACATCGTCGCCATCGGCAAGATGGATTGGAAGACCGGCGACGTCGTCGTCGACTCCAAGGAAGACGTCGAGCTGCCCGCGATCGAGCTGCCCGATCCGATGTACTCCATGGCCATCGCGCCCAAGACCAAGGGCCAGGACGACAAGGTCGCTGCCGGCCTTGCCAAGCTGGGCGAAGAGGACATCTCCTTCACGCTCGTCAACAACGCCGAGACCCACCAGATGGTCATCTCCGGCGAGGGCGACATCCAGATCAGCGTCCTCTGCTCCAAGCTGAAGAACCTCTACAACGTCGAGACCGAGCTTCTGCCCGCCCGCGTTGCCTACCGTGAAAAGATCAAGTCCAAGGTCGAAGCCCACGGCCGCCACAAGAAGCAGTCCGGCGGCAGCGGCCAGTTCGGTGACGTCTGGATCCGCTTCGAGCCGCAGGAAGAGCAGGACGACATGATCTTCGCCGAGGAAGTCTTCGGCGGCTCCGTCCCGAAAAACTTCTTCCCGTCCGTCGAAAAGGGTCTGCGCAACGCCGTTCAGAAGGGCGTTCTCGCCGGATACCCGCTCGTCGGTCTCAAGGCCACGCTGTACGACGGCTCCTACCACCCCGTCGACTCCAACGATATGGCGTTCCAGACCGCGGCCCGTCTCGCGTACCAGGACGGTATCCCCAAGGCCCGTCCCACGATCCTCGAGCCGATCGGACAGCTCTTTGTCACGATCCCCGACGAGTATCAGGGCGCGATCATCGGCGACATCAACTCCAAGCGCCGCGGCACGATGATGGGCTCCATGCCCGCTGAAGACGGCATGACCACGATCGAGGCCGAGGTCCCGATGGCGGAAATGAGCACCTACACGATCGACCTCCGCTCCATGACCCAGGGCGCCGGCTCCTTCACCTGCAAGTTCGTCCGTTACGAAGAAGCTCCCGGCAACGTCCAGCAGAAGGTCATCGAAGAAGCCAAGGCTCTCGCCGAGGCCGAATAAGCGGGCTGTCTCCGGACAGACTGCTCCTTGAAAGCTGAAAACAGCGGGGTCTTTCGGCCCCGCTGTTTTTTGCAAACGTTCGCGCAACTCTTCCTGAAAGAGAGGGAAAGACAATGTTTGACAGAATAACCGGATTGAAAAACATCCTCTGGGCGATCGGGATCGTGCTGTGTCTCGTTGCGCTCTTTGTCGGCTTTGTTTTCTCCGCTGTTACGCCCTACCACGGCGACGCGGATCCCCGCACGCCGAATCTCAACACGATCAAAGAGGAAAAAGGCACCGTCGACGTCGACTCGCTGACCTTTGTCGAGCCTGACGGCGAGCTGCACGAGCTGCGCCAGACCACGGACGCCGGCGAGGATTATATCCGCTCCGCCGTTTTTCTGACCGACAGCATCATGATCGCCATGCGTGACCAGTCGCTCACGGGCGGCGACGTGTGGAGCAGCGAGTCCGGCAGTCTGCCGATGGGCAACATCGCCACGTGGAATATCCTGTACAGCGACGGCTCCAAGATCTCCCCCGTCGACGCCTGCATGATCACCAAGCCTTCCGTCCTCTTCCTCTGCATCGGAAGCGACGGTCTGGCCAGGGTGGAAAAGGCCGACTTTATCTCCGGTTACGAGTCGCTGATCCGCGCCATTCTTGTCGCGAGCCCCGAGACGACGGTCGTCTGCTGCTCGATCCCTCCGGTGACGGAAAACTATTCCGCTCTCGACGATCTGACCAGCGACCTTACCAACGAGGGCTCCGAATGGATCCGCGAGGCCTGCCGCGAGGTCGGCGTCTACTTTGTCGACGTCGCCCAGGCAGTGCGCAGCGGCGTCGATCTCAACCCGAAATACGCCTCGGCAAACGGCAAGTCGCTCAACGCTGCCGGCATTCAGGCCGTGCTCGGCTATCTGCGTACCCACGCGATCGACAATTGATCTGTTTCTTCCAGAACTCCGGTTTTAAAACCGGAGTTCTTTTTTACATTAGCTCTTGACAATATGCTGCCATAGTGATATCATTTTGATATCAAAGGAGGGATTTTCCAATGGAAGAAAAGATTCTCAATACCAAGAAAAACGGCATGGCCGTTCTCCTGGGCTCGCTCGCGCTCTATATCGCGGCGATCCTGGCACTCATATTCGGCGCCGTGATCCTCGATGACGGAAAGCTGTCCGGTCTCGCGCTGCTGATCCCCGGCATCATCTGGATCTTAGTCGGCTGGATCCCCTTCTGCGGGCTGAAGGTCTTAAAGCCGCAGGAGGCGCTTGTTCTCACGCTATTCGGCAAGTATATCGGCACGCTCAAGGGCGAGGGCTTTTACTTCGTCAACCCCTTCTGCGCCGGCGTCAACCCCGCCGCCGCCACCAAGCTCAGCCAGAGCGGCGATGTGGACAACGGCCAGCAGGGGCTTCTCAGCGTCCTGTCGAATTCCGGCAGCGCCGGTGTCGCCGCCGCCCAGGCTGCCGAAAACGGCAAGAAGATCTCGCTGAAGATCATGACGCTCTCGAACTCGCGCCAGAAGATCAACGACTGTCTCGGCAACCCCATCGAGATCGGCATCGCCGTCATGTGGCGTGTCGTCGACACGGCCAAGGCCGTCTTCAACGTGGACAACTATAAGGAATACCTCTCGCTCCAGTGCGATACGGCCCTGCGCAACATCGTGCGGATCTATCCCTATGACGTCGCGCCCGGCGTGGACACCACCGGCGACGGCATCGCCGACGAGGGCAGCCTGCGCGGCTCGTCCGAGACCGTGGCCCAGCGCATCCGCGATGAGATCCAGTCCAAGGTCGAGACCGCCGGCATTGAGATCCTCGAGGCCCGCATCACCTATCTCGCCTACGCCCCCGAGATCGCGGCCGTTATGCTGCAGCGTCAGCAGGCCAGCGCCATCATCGACGCGCGCAAGATGATCGTCGACGGCGCGGTCGGCATGGTGGAGATGGCGCTTGAGCGTCTCAGCGAGCGCGGCACCGTCCAGCTCGACGAGGAGCGCAAGGCAGCCATGGTGTCGAACCTGCTCGTCGTCCTCTGCGGCAACAAGGACGCCCAGCCCGTCGTGAACTCCGGCAGCTTGTACTAAAATGGCCGACAACGCAAAAAAACAGGTCCCGCTGCGCCTGTCGCCAAAGCTCTACGATGCCATCGCCGCCTGGGCGGAGGATGATTTTCGCTCGATCAACGGCCAGATCGAATACCTGCTGACCGAGTGCGTGCGCCAGCGGAAGAAAAACGGCAAATATGTCTCGGACGAGATCGACGTCCCGCCCGAGCTGGACATTTCGTAAAGGAGTTCTCTTATGGACGGCATCACAACGGTTTCGACGCTCTCCATGGCGGGCATGGGCGTGAGCATGCTGCTCTCGCTTTCCGCCGTGATCGCGGCCTTTGTTTACGGCCGCAAACGCTTCCATGCCCCTGTCAGCAGCTTTTTTGTCGGCGTTGGCGTGTTTATCCTCTTCGCCCTTGTGCTGGAAAGCCTGCTGCACAACCTCATCATTCTCACGCCTGTCGGCCAGAAGATCTTCGGCGACATGTGGCTCTATGCGCTCTATGGCGGAGCCGCCGCCGCACTCTTTGAGGAGACCGGCCGGATCTTCGCCGCCAAGACCTTTCTCCGCCGCCGCAACGACACCCCGAACGCCTATATGTACGGCGCGGGGCACGGCGGGGTCGAGGCGATCTTTGTCGGCGTTGTCTCGCAGATCAGCAACCTCTCCCTCGCCGCGATGATCAACGCTGGCCAGGCCGAGTCGCTGCTCGCTCCCCTCTCCGGGGTCCAGTACGATTCCGCGCTCGAGCAGCTGCGTACCCTCACCGGGCCTTCCTCCCTGTTCTTTCTCGCGGGCTACGAGCGCGTTCTCGCGCTTTTGCTGCACATCTGCCTGTCTCTGATCCTCTTCCGCGGACTGCGCGAAAAACGCCCCGGAATGGTCGTCTTGTGCTATGTGCTGCATTTCGCTCTCGACGCGATCCTCGTCCTCATCAACCGGGCCCTCGGCATCATCCCGGCCGAGGCCTTCTGCACGGTCTTCGTGCTGCTCGTCGTGCTGCTCACCATGAGGCTCGCGCCGCTGCCGCCGCGGGAAAAGGAAACGGTGGAGCCATGAACACCAGGCCGCGCCTGATCGACTATATCTTTCTCGGTCTCTCCGCGCTTTGTTTCCTCTTTACGCTGATCTACGGCTGCGTCAAGCTGCCGCAGCTGCCCGACCTTCTGCCGAGTCACTACAATTTTGCCGGCGAGATCGACGGCTGGAGCGGCAAAGCCGGCGCGGTCTCGGCGCCGATCGTCTTCGGTTTTCTTCTTCTCGTCATCCTCGGGCCGATCCAGTTTTTTCCCCAGGTATGGAACAACACCCAGGGCGTTCCGGCCTATAAGCTGCCGCGCGTGATCCGCGCGACGCGCACGATGATGAGCCTGATGCTCCTCTCGACCGAGGCGTTTATGGCCTACATGCTTCTCTGTGCTGTGCACCTCTCTCCGCTCCACCCGGCCGCCACGCCGATCTATTTTGTCCTCATCGGCGTTCCGATCGTCGTCGTGCTCTTCGAGACCTTCCGCAAATAGTCTCTTTGCGGGCCGCCCCATCGCGGACGGCCCGCTCTTGCCCCGCTTTCGTTGATAATTTTTTCACGAATTTGTAAAGTTCGCTTGACATATGCTTTGCTGTGTGCTATTCTGCGGATGTAAAGCAAACTTTACAGAAAGTGTGTGATGTGATGAAAAACCGGATCGAAGAGATTCGCCGGACGCGCGGCATCCGGCAGGAGGAATTTGCGAAAGCCATGGGCGTCTCGCGCCAGACGATCAGCTCGCTCGAAACCGGGCGCTACAACCCCTCGATCTTTCTGGCCTACAAGATCGCGCGCTATTTCTCCATGACGATCGAAGAGGTTTTTCTCTTTGAGGAAAGTGAGGCTTGAGATGTACTACGAAAAACGCATTTGGGTCTATGTGCTCGAGCTGCTGCTCGGCGTGGGACTGATCGTTGCCGTGAAGCTCACCGCGATCGACAGCATTTGGGGCGGTATGGGCGGCGGCCTTATCGCCGTCGGCGCGCTGCGGTTGGTACAATGTCTGCGGCTCCGCAAGGACGGCGCGTATCGCGAGCAGGTTGAAACCGAAGCAAACGACGAGCGCAACGCCTTTCTGCGCGCCCGCGCCTGGGCCTGGGCCGGTTATGCCTTTTTGCTGATCTGCGCCGCAGTCACCGTCGTGCTGATGGCCATGGGCAAGGCGCCATACTTTTCCATCACCAGCGGCGCTATGGCCCTTCTCGTGGTCCTCTACTGGCTCTCATATCTGATCCTGCAAAGAAAATATTAAGGGAGGAATCTTCCATGCTTCGTATCGAACACCTGACCAAAACCTTCGGCGACAAGGTCGCCGTGGATGACTTAAGTCTGCACATCGCCCCCGGCGAGATCTACGGCTTTATCGGCCACAACGGCGCGGGCAAGACCACGACGCTGCGCTCGGTCGTCGGCATCCAGAGCTTTGATTCCGGCGAGGTCACGATCGCCGGGATCCCGCTCCGCACCGATCCCCTCGCCTGCAAGCGTCAGATCGCCTATATTCCGGACAATCCCGATCTCTACGAGTTCATGTCCGGCATCAAGTACTTAAACTTCATCGCGGACGTTTTCGCCGTTCCGGCGGATCTCCGTGCCGCCCGGATCGCGGACTATGCCGCGCGCTTTGAGCTCACCGACGACCTCGCCCAGCCCATCTCTGCCTATTCCCACGGCATGAAGCAAAAGCTCGCGATCATCTCCGCCTGGCTGCACGACCCGAAGCTCATTCTGATGGACGAACCCTTCGTCGGTCTCGACCCCAAGGCCTCCTTCCTGCTCAAGGGCATGATGCGCGAGCACTGCGACCGCGGCGGCGCGATCTTCTTCTCCACGCATGTGCTCGAGGTCGCCGAGAAGCTCTGCGACAAAGTCGCGATCATCAAGCAGGGCAAGCTCATCCGCTCGGGCACGATGGAAGAGGTCAAGGGCGACGAGTCGCTCGAAGAGGTCTTTTTGGAGCTGGAGGCAGACTGATATGGTCAAAACGCTTCTGAAAAAGCAGTTTGCGGAGATCTTCCGCAACTACTTCTACGACACCAGGAAAAACAAAGCCCGCTCAAAGGCGGGCACCGTCGGGTATATTCTCTTCTTCATTCTCATCATGGTGGTCCTGCTCGGCGGCACCTTTGCCGCGACGGCCTCCTCCCTCTGCGCGCCGCTGTACGAGGCGGGAGCGGGCTGGCTCTACTTTGCCATCATGGGCGTGATCGCGATCCTGCTCGGCGTCTTCGGCAGCGTCTTCTCCACCTATACGGGGCTCTACCTCGCCAAGGACAACGACCTGCTGCTTTCCCTGCCGATCCCGGTCGGCACGATCATGCTCGCGCGGCTGATGGGCGTGTATCTGATGGGGCTGATGTACGCCGCGGTCGTTATCGTTCCGGCCATCCTCGTCTACCTCACCACGGTCCCCTTCTCCTTTTCGGCGCTGATCGGCTGTATCGTGTATTTGATTCTGATCTCTGTCTTTGTGCTGACGCTCTCGTGTCTGCTCGGCTGGGTCGTGGCAAAGCTCAGCACCCGGCTCAAGAACAAGAGCATCGTCACGGTGCTCGTCGCCCTCCTGGGCATCGGCATTTATTACTTTGCCTACTTCAAGGCGATGAACCTCATCCGGGATCTCATCGCCAACATCGCCATCTACGGTCCCGCTGTCCGTGAGAAAGCCTATGGGCTCTATCTCTTCGGCAGTGCGGCCGAAGGGAAGCTGATCGGCATGGCCGCGAGCACGGCTTTTGTCGCACTGTGCTTCCTCATTATGTGGCGCCTTCTCGGCCGCAGCTTTCTCTCTCTTGCCACCGCGACGGGTTCGGGCGAAAAGGTCAAATACACCGCCCGCCGGGCAAAACAGCGCAGCGTCCCCTCCGCCCTGCTCTCGAAGGAGTTTTCCAAGCTCACGTCAAACGCCAATTATATGCTCAACTGCGCGCTCGGCACGCTTCTGATCCCGGTCCTCGGCGTCGCGCTCCTCATCAAGGGTCCCGCCGTTATCGATGTCCTCTCCTCAGTCTTTGGCGACATCGGCGCTGTTGCGGTGCTTCTCTGCACGGCGCTGTGCATGTCCTGCTCGATGAACGACTGCGCCGCCCCTTCGATCTCTCTGGAGGGCAAGAACATCTGGATAGCGCAATCGCTGCCCGTCGACCCCTGGCAGATCCTGCGCGCCAAGCTGCGCGTCCAGCTGCTGCTGACGATGCCCTCGCTGCTCTTCGCCTCGCTGTGCGCCGTTATCGTCCTCAAGGCGCCGCTCGTCCTGTCGCTTGCGCTTCTCGCACTGCCGCAGCTCTTTGCGCTCTTCTTCGCGCTGCTGTCTCTGACGCTGGATCTAGCCCACGCCAACCTCTCGTGGACGAATGAGCTCGCCCCGATCAAGCAGAGCATGCCCGTCACGGTCGCACTCCTCGGCGGCTGGGGCTTTTCCATTCTGCTTGCAGGCGTGTATCTGCTGTTGACGCCGCCCTTCGGCGCGGCCGTCTATCTCTTATGCTTCGCCGCGATCACCGCAGTCGGCTGTCTTATCCTCTATCTTCGTCTGCGCCGCCGCGGCGGAAAAGACTTCATGGAGCTCTAAAAACAGCAAGAAAAAAACAGGCCCTTGTCGGGCCTGTTTTTTTCTTGTCTGTAAAACGTTATCCCTTGACTGCGCCGCTCGTCATACCGGCGATGATCTGCTCCTGGAACAGAACATAGCCGATGATCGACGGGATGATCGAGATCATGATCGCCGCGTACATGGAAACATAGTCCGTCGAGAACTGGTTCGTGAAGTAGCGGATGCCGACCTGGATCGTCCGCAGCTTTTCGGACGAAACCAGAAGATTGGCAAACACAAACTCGTTCCAGCAGGTCAGGAACTGGAAGGTCGCTGCCGTCACGATGCCCGTGCGGGAGAGGGGCAGGATGATGTGGAAGAACCGTCCGAAGAAGCCGCAGCCGTCGATATAAGCGGCCTCCTCCAGCTCCATCGGAATGGAGTCCATCAGTCCGCGGATCAGGAATGTGGACATCGGAATACCGATCGCACAGTACAGCAGGATCATGCCGCCGTAGGTGTTGATCAGCCCCAGCTTGTTGATGATGACAAAATACGGCACCATCAAAGCGTTGAGCGGTACCAGGATGCCCGCCGTAAAGAGCGTGAAGATGTTTTCACGTCCGCGGAAGCGGAAGCGGGAGATACAGTATGCTCCCATAGCCGCAACGACGACGTTGACCATTGTGGCCATCAATCCGACAAAGACGGAGTTGAGCAGCATCCGTCCGAGACCGGCCACCGTCAGCGCGTTGACGTAGTTCTGCCACTGGGGCACCTTCGGCAGCGCGAAAGGCGATCCGGCCAGAAACTCAAAGTTTGTCTTCAGCGAGGAGACAGCCAGCCATATCAGAGGGAAGAGGGTATAGAGCGCGAAAAAGATGATCAGGATCCAGCGCAGGATCGCGAGGATCAGATCCTTGCCGCGCAGGGTGGGGCGAACTCTTGTTTCACTCATTTCCCTGCCCTCCCCTTCTTGACCTTGACCGTTTCTCCGCGTCCCTCAAAAAGCTTGCGGATGCAGACGATGAACACGACGCCGACCAGGATCAGGATCACGGCAGAGGCGCCGGCCATGCCGTAGTTGGAATCCTGCAGCTTTTTGTACATGTACAGCACGATCGTCGAGGTCGTGTTCGCCGGCTGGCCGTTCGTCAGCATATAGACCTGCTCGAACTGGCGCAGACCCATCACGCTCGCCAGCGTCACACAGGTCAGAAGTGAAGTACGGCGAATCAGCGGGATCGTGATATAGATCGCCTGCTGAAAGTCGGTCGCGCCGTCGATCGTCGCGGCCTCATAATAGCTGTCGTCGATCGTGGTAATATCGGCCATCATAATGACCATGTAATAGCCTACGTAAAAAACCCAGTAGATCAGCACCGCGGGGAATGCGGTCTCGATCGTTCCCAACCAGTCCTTGGCCAGATGTCCCAGCCCGATCGAGCGCAGCAGACCGTTGAGCAAGCCGGTGTCGGCGCTGTAGATTGCGCGCCACAGCGTGGCCAGTGCGATACCGGAAATGACCTGCGGGAAGAAATAGACCGTGCGGAAGAATTTCCATCCCTTCGGCTTGCGGGAGAGGATGATCGCCATAATCATGGCCAGCGGCACCTGGATAAAGCCGGCGACCAGTGCCCAGATCACGTTGTTCGTCACGGAACGGACGAAAGCTTTATCCTTAAAGAGCAGTACATAGTTGCGCAGTTCACGGAATTCCGGAGTGGAAATACCGTTCCACTTCATCAAGCTGACAACCGCGACGTAAATGACCGGGATGATGAAAAAGACCACCATCAGCGCGATCGCCGGCGCCAGGAAAGCCCAGAACGGCGCCCGGTCGGAGCGTTCCAGTTTCAAAGAGCCACCTCCTTGGGATAATCAGAAAACAGGGTGCGGGATTCCCCGCACCCTGTCGGGAGCTAAGAGCGTGATTACGCAGCGTTGTCGATCGCGGTCTGGAGCTGATCGACGAAGCCCTGCGCGTCAATCTGGCCGAGGACCAGCGCGGACACAGCGGCCGGGAACTCGGTGGAGACAGCCGTCGGAAGCGCGCTATTCACATGCAGAATCGTGAAGTCGGCATTGTTGGCGACCTCAGTGAGCTTCTGGGAGATCACAGAGGTGTCGGGCGAGGGCTCGTACTTCACAAAGAACATGGCGCCGGAAGTGAGAGCAAGCTCGGAGACGTGGTCAGGATCGGTGAGGTACTTGATGAACTTGACGACGGCGGCTTCCTTCGCCGGGTCGTCCTGCTTGGCAGCAGCCAGGAAGGCCTGAACGGTGGTCACAAGACCGCCTTCGCCCTTGCCGCCTTCATAGGTCGGGTTGACAGCGACTTCGCAGTCGTCGGCAAGCAGAACGCCGTCAACAGCGTTGTCTTCCTTGTAGAGGTTGGCAACCCACCAGGGGCCGTTGAGGTAAATGGCGGTGTCGCGGGCCAGCCAGTGGCCGTTGACGTCGCCGGCACCGGCGGAGATGGCGCCGTCAAAGGTGTAGTCATACATCTTCTTGAGGATCTCGGCAGCCTGAACGAATGCGGGATCGGACAGGCCGTTGGCATAGACATCCTTGCCGCCGATCGCTTCGACGATCAGGGAGTACCACAGCATCGAGGACCAGGCGTTCTCGCCGGCCATCTGGCCCATGGCGTTGTAGCCGGCGGCCTTGGCGTCCTCGCAGAACTGGAAGAACTCGTCATAGGTGGCGGGGAAATGATCCCAGCCGATCTCGTTGAAGATCTTGGTGTTGTAGATCGGGGTGAACACGGCGGACTCGAAGGGCAGGAAACAGGTCTTGCCATCGTAGCTCCAGGCATCAAAGGTGCCTTCCGCAAAGTCATCGCCCCAGCCCTCGGCGAGATAAGGAGCGAAGTCCATGAACTTGCCGGATTCGGTATAGGCCTTGAAATCATAGGTGCCGTCCAGGATGCACAGGTCGGGCGTGTTGCCGGTGGTGATGGTGGTGCGCAGCTTGTCGCGAGCGGCCTGGTAGTCGGTCTGCTCTTCGACAACGACCTTAATGGAGCCGGCGTTCTCTTCATTGAACTGCGCGATCAGCTTCTCCATGTAGGGCGCCTTGGAGTCGGTGCCGACCCAGACGCTGGGGAAGTTGATGGTGATCTCCTGTGCGGGGGCGGCGGGAGCTTCCTCAGCGGGAGCTTCGGCAGCGGGAGCTTCGGCAGCGGGGGCTTCGGCAGCGGGAGCCGGAGCGGCCTGCTGTCCGCATGCGCACAGCGCGAAGACCATGCAGAGCGCGAGAAGCAGTGCTAATGCTTTTTTCATGTTTGTTCTCCTTTTCCTTTTTTTAGATCCGGTATTTCCGAACCTTTAATTAACGCTGTTAAATATTCTGCCGCAAGAAAAAGACCTTGCGGCCCTTACAGCTTGATTATAAAGGCGCAGGCGGATTTTGTAAAGGTCTCACCCCTCGCGGAAATGTAGATTTTATCCCCTCCGATTTGTGGATCTTGCCCAAAAAAGTGGCTGGAAGAGCCTCGTAAAAGCTCTTCCAGCCGTCATTTTTCTTTATTGAAAGTCCTTACGCAGTTCCCGGAAAAGCGCCTCGTTTGCGCCGCCCGCGCGGTAGAACACCGGCGGGAAGCCCATCGGCGCCGCCACGGTGATCTCGCCGCCCGCGCAGCATTCCCCGCTCCACAGATGCACCCACCCTCCCTTTGGGAGGTAAAGTGTCCTCGTCTCCGCTCCCGGCTTCACGACCGGGGCGACGAGCAGCTCGTCGCCGAGGAGATAGCTGAAGTTGTCCCGCTCATAGGCCCGCTCATCGGACGGATCGTCAAAGAACAGCGGCCGCATGACCGGTGTTCCCTTTGCGGCGTTCTGCGCCACACACGCGCGCAGATACGGCAGCAGCGCACTGTGGAGCCGCGCGATCCGCGCCGCGCCGGCAATCACGGTTTCATCGGAATACATCTGCACGTTGTCATCCGGGCGGTTTCCCTCGTGCGTACGGATGACCGGCGTAAAGCAGGCGAACTCCAGCCAGCGCAGCAGAAGCTCACGGTCGCGCTTCATGCCGTAGAGCGTCGTATAGCCGCCCGCGTCGCTGCAGTGAAGGCCAAAGCCGCTCATGCCCGCGCTGATGGCCGCCGTCACAACGGAGGGCAGCCCGTCGTCCTCGCTCCAGTCCACGTTCTGGTCGCCGGCCCAGAGCAGCGTCGAATAGCGTCCGCTCCCCGCCGCGCCGGAGCGCATGAAGAACACGCACTCGCCCACGAGGCCGCTCTCTTCGACAGCCTCTCGGTTGCACTTGGCCCACAGCATCGGCCAGGCGTTGTGCTTCTCCATGCCGCTGCCGCCATAGCAAACCGCGTCGGCGGGCAGATACTCGCCAAAGTCCGCCATCCAGCCGCGGAAGCCGAGACCGATCAGGTTCTCCTTGATGACGTTTTTATACCATTCGAACGCCTCCGGCATCGTGAGATCGACCACGCCGCAGTCGTATTCGCCAAAGTCGAAGAGATAATCCTCTCCCGCGCGGTTTTTGACGAAATAGTCCTTTTCCTTCGCCTCGCGGAACAGCACGCCGCCCTCGACGAGATAGGGGTTGATATAGCCCATCCATTTGGTCTCCGGGTCGGAGGCGATAACCGCGTCCAGTCCGGGATACATCTCGCGGTTCCAGCGCCAGTCCCACTGCAGCCGCTTGCCGAAGGAAGTGATGCGCTTTCCTTCCCAGTCCTGGATCCACACGGCCGGGATCTCCACGCCGCCCGCGCGGCATTTCTCCAGAAGGCCGGTAACGCGCTCGGTCCCGCCCTGCGCGCCGAGCCAGATCCCCCGCATCGCCCAATCGGGCAGCATCGGCTGGCGGCCGAGTAGTCCGGTCAGCCCTTCGAGCAGTGCGCGATAGCTCTCCGCTGCGCCGAGAACGAGTGTAAAGCGCCGCGCCCACAGCGCGATCTCATGGAAGCGCCCGTCGCGAAAATCAAGCTCCGCATATTCCTCATTCATCAGATGCGCGAAATACAGCCGGGACGAGACAAAGGTCGGCTGCGGGAAAAAGGTCGTGTGATAGTCGCCGCCTGCGCGGTCATTGAGCTCGGCCAGACGCGTGATCTCGGTCAGCCTGTTGCGCCCCACGCCCTGCTCGCGCGTCCAGATCGGAAAGAGCCTTCCGCGCAGATCGAGACAGGAAAACTGCTCGCCTCCGCCCATGACATGCTCGCCCTTCTCCGCCGGCAGGCGCAGGAACAGACGGTTGACCGCCATGTCCTCCACCGCTCCGTTTAAGAACAGCAGACCTTTCTTTTCCTCGACCTCCACGCGGCATTCGCCCGCGAGGCACGGATGGTCAAAGCGCAGCACGCATCTTTCCCCGTCACGCTCCGTCCCCGCAAAATGCAGGGCAAAGCGCTCGCTGACGCGGTCGGTGATGTCAAAATTGCCGCGATACATTTCAATATGCTCCTCGCCTTTTCCCGCAAAGAGCATCGGCTCCTCCGGGCTATGGCGCAAAAGCGTCTTCCCGCCAAGCGTGATGGTAAAAGCGTTTGCAGCTTCGTCAAGCTTCCACATGACAGCCTCCAAAACATAATAATGAAACAGGATTATTCGTTGTACCAGTCGTCCTCGTTCTGCACATCCATCTCGGCGGTGATCGCTTTAAACACTGGCTCGATATGCAGACTCAGCAGCAGACACACGATGCCCGGCAGGAGCGGTGCGATCTGCGGCATCAGATAGACGATGAGCGCGAAGCCGGCCAGCTCCGCCGCCATCGCAAGCGTCAGACCGATATGCCGCAGTGCGAGATACGCGCAATAGCGCAGCGTCCCGCCCACAGTGTTGGAAAAGCGCGAGACGAACGCGAATACCCACGGGAAGAGCATCAGCGGCAGCAGAAGCAGGATCCGGCTCAAGGCTGGGAACATACCGCCCCCCTGCGTCATCAGCCCGATCGCCCAGGCGTCGGCTCCAAGCACAAGCAGCGCGCCGAGGAAGATCAGCCACAGCAGTGTGCTGATTTTAAAATCACGCCGAAAGGCGGAAAAGAAGCTTTTGACCAATGCGCCTCGCTCATGTCGGATACATTTGACGACGGCGTAATACAGCGCCGTGCTCGCCGCGCCGAGCGTGAGGATCGGCAGCGAGCATACAAGCCACAAAAGCCCCGCGACGATGATGTCGATCACCGCGTTGATGGCCATGATCAGCTTTGATTTTTTGGTCTCCTTCACGTGCCTCTCCTCCTCTCCTGTCAACATGAGGATAGTTTAATTCCCCGCTCTTTTAAAGTCAATGCGCAGATCCCGCGGTATCGGCTCTCTCGAAAAAGCGGAGCTTTCCGCGTGAAAAAGCTCCGCTTTTCTGTTAAACAAAGCCTCTGCCTCAGTACCGGCAGACCTCAAAGCCGTACATGTTCGCCAGCTCCTCGAGCGCGGCGGCGTGGCGGCCTCGGATGACGACGAAATGCGGCTCAAAGCCGTCCTTCACGCTCTTTTCCACGACCTCGCGGGCGGGGCTGTCGGTCTTGACGACGATCGACGTGCCGATAAACTGCTTGGGCTTGTCGAGTGCCTCGCCCTCGGTGAGGAAGAAGCGGAAGAAGCCGTCCGGCTCGCGTCCGATCCGGAAGACCGTGGCCTCCGGGAATGCCTCGCAGCCGAAATCCATCGCCGGGCCGATCTTGCGGTTGGGGTGCACGCCGACGACCGCGCCGGTGTCATGCCGCGCCAGCGAGCAGGCGGCCGCGCCGCAGTGCCAGAAGGTCACGGTGTTCTCGCCTTCGTCGAGC
>Ga0247611_10006018_pt1 | contig 15725 bp, 14 predicted proteins | sample 177DNAGHGhighgp2_FD_192422 | JGI IMG/M metagenome (GOLD analysis project Ga0247611, IMG submission 192422) | Sheep rumen microbial communities from Palmerston North, Manawatu-Wanganui, New Zealand - 1770 DNA GHGhigh gp2 | ecosystem: Host-associated > Mammals > Digestive system > Stomach > Rumen...
TGCCGGAGGCGGCAGCGTTACGGCAAAACATCTTATCCTTGCATGCGGAGGCATGAGTTATCCCAAGACCGGTTCGGACGGATCAGGTTTTGCTTTGGCATCTTCTTTAGGTCACAAAATCAATGCTCCAAGGAGTGCACTGGCACCTGTCAGGACCTCTGAGGATTTCTGCAAAAATCTTGCAGGTGTTTCTGCCGATAATGCTGATCTTACTCTGTGGACAGACGGGAAGAAGACGGCATCATACAGGGGAAATATCCTTTTTACACATTCCGGAATATCCGGTCCTGCGGTGATGGAACTGTCCCGCGAGATCCCGCCCGAAATAACGGAAGAGACATATTTTCTTGCGAATTTTGCTCCGTCTCTAGATGAGAGAACTTTCGCTTCGGAGGTGAATTCAAATCCCGGCACAAAGCTTGTAAATCTCGTATCGTCTTATGTCCCCAGAAGCCTGGCTTTGGCGGTATGCGAAGACGGAGATCTTTATTGCAGGGATACAAGATCCGAAGTCCGCAAGGCGGTTTACAGAAGACTTACAGAGATGAGATTTGATATAAAAGAAGTCCCTGACATAAAGACTGCATACTGTACCCGAGGTGGGGTAATTTTGAATGAATTAGACCGCAATACATACCAGTCAAAGATTGTGCCCGGTCTGTACATAATAGGCGAAAACACTGATGTTGACGGCATCAGCGGAGGCTATAATCTGGCCTTTGCAGCAGGTTCTGCTTACCTTGCCGTTATGAGTATCGTGGGGTAATATACTCTTTGAGTGAATAAGGTTAGATAGGAGAATCAACTTATGAAAAAAACAATGATTATTACTTTGGGACTGATAGTGACAGTCCTGTTTGCTGTTGCATGTTCCAATGCCCCGGAAAAGGCAGAAGAGACTGATGATACTACTGCCGAAGTAACTGAGGAGACTGATGAGACGGAAGAGACGACCTCCGAGACAACGGCAGCAACCTCCGCTACTGAGTCGACTATGGATTCTCTCTTCGATGAGTATTTGAGATTCCAGCCGCATCCCTCTCCCGATGAACCTGAAAATCCCCAGACGATCGATGATCTGCAAGATCAGGTCCTGATCGATCTTGCAAGGGAATATGAGGCAGAAGGTTATGAATTTGTTGCAACGGCAGAAGACCTCTGGTATAACGGCGCCGGCTATGCTTACTTTGTCAACAATAAACTGGCATTGCTGACAAGAGGTTTCTGGGTGATCGGTTATGAGGATGACAGTCAGGTCAACATCTTTTGCGCAATGGCATCTGAAGACTTGTGCGCCAAGTATCTTGGTTATGAGGTTGTCTCAGAGGATGACACAATGATAGAATACGGGAATCCGGATATCGATGGCGAATATACGAAGATAATCTATGACAAGGCTACCGGCATACTCACATTAACTGATACTATCGATCACTTAAGTGAAGGTGTAGGCTGATACCTGATACGGGAGGTTCTTATGAAGAGAGACGGTTACATTACGTGGGACGAGTATTTTATGGGTGTTGCACAGCTCGCTGCAAGACGCAGCAAGGACCCGAGCACACAGGTCGGAGCATGCATCATCGATTCCAATAAGCACATCCTGTCAGTCGGATACAACGGTATGCCTATGGGATGTTCTGACGACGAGTTCCCGTGGGAACGTGAAGGCGGACTGCTCGATACAAAATATGCATTTGTCTGCCATGCCGAACTGAATGCGATCCTTAACTGCAAGGCTTCAGATCTCCGCGGAACAACAGTATATGTAACCCTCTTTCCCTGCAATGAGTGCACGAAAGCGATCATCCAGAAGGGAATAAAGCATATCATCTATCTTGATGACAAGTATCACGATACCGAATCGGCTCAGGCTGCAAGACGCATGCTCGACAGCGCAGGTGTCACATACAGCAGATATCAGCCCGGCAATAAAGATATCTCTTTGAAGGTGTAACCTATGCGGGTCCTGTCGAAAGCCATTTCCGTTTTTATTACTGCAGTACTTCTCTGCGGCATTATGTCTGTAACCGTACTTGCTGCTCCGTCTGCCACAGTCGAGAATATCAATCCCTGGGGGACGGGCGGACAGATAACGATGAATCTGTCCGGCTGCTCGGGTTATCAGACGATAACGGTAACCGTTGAGTTTGACGGCAACATCAGATCGGCTTCCGGCTGGGGTTTTGACACATATACGATAGACGGCAACAGGGTAATCGCCAGATGTTCCTCAACAGGTCCCAACAGCTGGGGCTTTGACGGCAATGTCGGCATCCAGGTTGACGGTACGCAGATAACGGGCGGAAGACTTATCTCGATTGAAGGAGACGGTACTTCCGGTTCGACATCAGGCGGCAATGACCAGACAGGTCCTGATTCTGCTCCCCCTGATACGCCTTCACGTGCTCATGTTGATTCTGTCGAGGGCGATGACTGGCTTACGACAGACGGCAGCAAGATAGTTGATATGAACGGCACCCAAGTCTGGATGACCGGATGCAACTGGTTCGGATACAATACCGGCACCAACCTTTTCGACGGCGTGTGGAACTGCAATCTGCAGACGAGTCTGGAAGGAATTGCCAACAGGGGATTCAACATTCTCCGTCTGCCCATATCAGCAGAACTCCTGCTTCAGTGGAAGAACGGGGAATACCCTCAGGCCAATTACAACCAGGCACTGAATTCCGATCTTAATGGAATGAACAGCCTCCAGATCTTTGATCATGTCCTTGATCTCTGTGAAGAATACGGCATTAAGGTAATGATCGATATTCATTCTGCAAACACCGATGCATCAGGTCACAATTACCCTGTATGGTATACAGACAGGATCTCGGCAGCCCAGTGGCAGGAAGCTCTGGTCTGGATCGCTGACAGGTATAAAAATGACGATACGATCGTTGCATATGATCTGAAGAACGAACCTCACGGCAAGGCAGAAGAAACCATTCATGCCATCTGGAACGGTTCTGAAGATGCCAACAACTGGCCGAATGCCGCAAAAAATGCAGCTAATGCGATCCTGGATGTCAATCCGCATGCTCTTATTATTGTTGAAGGTATCGAGATATATCCGACTGACATATCTTCCAACAACTTCACATCATCGAGCAGGGATGATTACCATAGCACCTGGTGGGGCGCAAACCTCATGGGTGTGCGTGATTATCCGATAGATCTCGGATCCGAAGAGCGCAATAAGCAGCTTGTCTATTCTGTTCATGACTATGGCCCTCTTGTTTATCAGCAGACGTGGTTTGATGGAGAATTTACTTTCGAGTCTCTCTACGATGATGCATGGCATGACTACTGGTTCTATATCGTCGAGGAGGATATTGCTCCTGTATTCATCGGCGAATGGGGCGGCTTCATGCAGGGTGATAACCTGACGTGGATGACATATATCAGGCAGCTTATTACCGAGAACCATCTGAATCATACATTCTGGTGCTATAATGCCAATTCCGGCGATACAGGCGGACTCGTAAAGGATGATTTCCAGACATGGGATGAAGAGAAATACGCATTTGTAAAGGAAGCCCTCTGGACAAATTCTGAAGGGAAGTTCATTGGTCTTGATCATGCGGTGCCCCTCGGATCCAATGGTATGGCTCTGTCAGAGTGGTCCGGAGAGATCGTAAATCCGGTAGCTCCCGCGACAGATGAATCATCTGCTGACCCTTCAGAGCCTGACTCTACTGAGCATACAGGTTTTGAGCCTGCTCCTTCCGGAACTGTGCCTGAAGCAAAGAAGTCAAGAGTCAATCTCGGGGCTGCCATGATACTTTATGCTATAGGCATTGCAGCTCTTGTGGTCATCATGATCATGATCATCAAGATCATGGGACTTCCTCCCAAAACACCTCACTCACGCAAAAAGCATGAGCCGGATCCTGATGCACCGGTCGTTATTAACGGCTATCTTCAGAAATCAAATACATATACTCCGCGCCCCGTGTATTCAAATACGGCGGAGGCTCGCAAGGCCCAGGAAGCAAAGGCTTTGGCCTCTGACGGTAAAGATAAACAAAAGGCAGACTGATTTTTCTCCTCCGGCGGCATTGTATTAACCCTCGCGCGCATATATAATTAATTATTAGGGGTTAACGTTGGTAATGTTATGTCGGAGGTATATATCTGTGAATTCGAGTTTTGTTAAGACTAGATTCTGTAAGGTTTTGTCTGTTTTTCTGTCGCTTTTCATAGCTTTTTCCGTTGTTGTCCTTCCAAAGGGCAGCAGGGTCAATGCTGATGGAAGCACTACCGTATCAGTGGGAGACGGAACTCATACAAAGGCAACCTTCTCATGTACGATTATGTACTATGGTGAAGGTAATAACGAAGTCTGGTCTCAATGGGCATATGACAGCACAGGTCAAGCAAATGTAGATATTACCCGTGACGGAAATTCTCTCAAGGTAACAGTCAAATCCAAGTCTTCGAATACAGCTCTCAGCGGATGCAGCATAGTAGTCGCAATATCGAGTTCGAAGGAGTGTTCCATCAGTCTGGACAGAGTGGGAATAAAGTATTCAGTTCCTGTATCGAATACGCCTACTCCGACCCCGCCGCCGACAAATACACCTACTCCTAAACCTACAAACACACCTACACCCAAACCGACAAGAACGCCGACACCCAAGCCGACGAGGACTCCTACTCCTAAGCCGACCAATACGCCTAAACCTACAAATTCGCCTACTCCGGCACCTACCCGTTCTCCCGAGAACACGCCCACAAACACGCCTGTTCCCACGAACACTCCGGTGCCTGCAACAAATACACCGACTCCGACACCTGCCGAGAGTGATGTTCTGGTGCCGGGATCAGATGAGACTATACCTTCTGAATCCCAGCCTGATCCGTCCGATCCGACTGACCCTAAGACACCGGATGCAACCACTGAGCAGACCCAGGCTTTCAGCACGGATCCTGCAGATGACGGACCGGTCCTTGTACATACAAATCCGACAGGTGATACCGCTGCATTGGTGGCACCGCAGCAGCAGCAGTCTTTGTGGTGGCTGTGGCTTCTTCTTGTGATCGCGATCATTGCAGGTGTATTAAGATACAGCTATCTGCGCAAGAACAAAGGCTATTCCAACAAAGAAGCTTTCGTTAATATCATTCCCGGAACAAGCAGTGTAGTATATGCAGTTTCCAATATTCTGCCATCCAAGAAGGCAGCTCCTATACAGACTGCAGCAACGTCATCCCAGACAGGTGCGGGTCTTGCTTCTGCCATGAAGGAGATCAATGCGATGAAGATGGCTGAAGAGAAGGAAGCAGCTGCGGTAAAGGCAAAAGAGGCTGCACCCGATAACGGACTGAAGGCTCCTATTAAGAGACCTGCGCAGTATTCCGTAAACCGTAATGCCCAGACTGCTCCTGCAAAAGATGTAAAACCTACAACTTCTGCAGCAGCTGCCGCAGTGCTTGCAAAGACTGAGACCACTTCTGCTCCGGGACTCAAGCCGCCTGTAAAGAGGCCGGCACAGTATTCATCCAACCCGAATGTCGCAAGACAGGCAAGGATAGAGAATGAGGCTCCCAAGAGACCTGCATTCAGGCCTGCAAATGCAGCTCCGGCAGCCGCAGCAACTACTGCACGCACGCTGTCGACAAAGCCTGATCTTGCTGCTCATATCAGGGAGGAGAGGGAAGCTCAGGCAAGAGTTGATGCCGCCAGGGCAAAAGCTGAGGAAGCAAGAGCAAAGGCAGCAGAAGCGAAGGCTAAGGCTGAAGAGGCCAAGGCACAGGCTGAAGAAGCCAGAAGACTGGCTGATGAGCAAGCCGCAAAGGCAACAGTTGCCGCAAGTGCAGTAGCGTTGGATCAGGCAAGACATAATGTTGAAGCTAAGATCGAGAAGAAGGGCGAACCTCATCAGGTTCCCGGCAAGTCAGAGACTCCGCGTAAGATCCTGCCGCCTTCTCCTTCAAATCCCAGGCTGAATAATGGCGACAACTGATACAGACAAGAGATTAAGAACGGTCAATACGGTAACAGTATCAGCAGTATTTCTGCTGGTACTGTTATTAAGTTATTTTTGTCCACTGATAACTGATGACCTGCATTTCAAGTTTATCTGGAAAGACTTTGTCCCGTTGACGGGACAGGAAGTCCGTGTCGGCAGCATCGCGGACATATTTGAATCTGCACGCAATTACTATCAGTTCAGCGGAGGAAGGGTTATCTGTCATTTCCTTGTTTTCGCGATGGTGAATATGAATAAATGGGTCTTTGCCTCGCTTAATGCCGCCATGTTTGTAATATGCGGGTTCCTGATCTACAAGCATATGGATAAGAAACTGGCTTCACTATCCAAATGCACTTTGCTGTTCATATATATGACCATGTTTCTTTTTCTTCCCGTGTGGGGCGATTCCATACTGTGGATCTCCGGAAGTGTCAACTATCTGTGGTCCGGAACGGCCATGATATGGGCTATTTATATGCTGGATAAGGACGATAAAAGTTATAAAAACTATGCGCTGACATGTGTTGCTGTTCTCATAGCATCGGCAACGAATGAGATATCGGGAGGAATGATGGCAATCATCATTATCCTGAGGATGTTAACTCACAGCATTAAGCCGTTAAGTTACTACTATACCGTACTGTTCTGTGTTATTCCCGGAATAGGTCTTGTATTGACAGCCCCGGGTAATGCCAACAGAATGGCTCAAGTGGACATGCATACCGGTGTCACCATCACGGATGCGCTGAAGACATCTTACGGATATCTCGGTTATTTTGCAGACTGGGGCGGGATATTGCTCTTCCCGATATTTATTTATCTCTTCTTCATGATATTCAAGAAGGGAAAGTTGAAGAATATCATCTTATCCATGACGGTTACCATTGCCTGCTTTGCAGGCAGCGTTGCACTTGGATTTTCCGGCGTTGTTATCCAGAGAGCACTCTTTATCACGATCCTTCCTCTGATGATCCCGTTCTGGTCACTTGGGTATTTTATCGTCTTCAAGATGAACGCCAATGTCAGGTTCAAGGCGGAGAAAGCTGCAGTTGCCGCTATGGGCATCATGTATCTTGCATTGCAGAACTTCATGCAGGCAGGCGTTGCAGCGCTTATTCTTCTCATACTGATACTTGTCGGCAAGCTCAAACCGGTAAGGCCCGCAAATCCGGCTGCTTCACCCCTGAAAGCGGATATAATACTGGCCGCGATCATGGGTTCGGTTATCATGATTCAGACGGTGATGTTCTTTATTGCGGTAAACAATTATAACGGATATATCGATCAGACTGTCAAAGCGATGCAGGAAGGCGATAATGAGGCAGTAATGACTTTGCGGCCTTCTGTTCCGGACATGTCATTTTTTCCTTCTGAAGGTATGATCGTCTCAGACTATTCAGTCAGCTGGATATATGAATACTACGTTATTAACGGAGGAAATTGATGACGAGGATAGCCGTCATAACGGGAGCCACATCAGGCATCGGATATGAATTTGCAAAGGTCCTGTCAGAGGATGATTCCTTTGACAGTTTGTGGCTGATCGGAAGACGGACTGAGAAACTCGACTTTGCAAAAGGAGTGGCGGTAAAAGCAGATCTCAGTACTAAAGAAGGACTCGATATCATTGCCGGCAAATTGAGTGAAGACAAGCCCGTCATTGGCCTGCTCATCAATTGTGCGGGACTTGGATTCAAAGGAGATCTGTCAGACTCGTCAAGGGAGCAGATATCATCCGTAATAGATGTCAACTGCAGGGCTTTATCCGGCATGATAAGCATATGTCTGCCTTATATGGAGGACGGAAGATCAGGCATCATCAATATCGCATCCTCTGCCGGCTTTCTTCCGCAACCGAAGTTTGCCGTATATGCTGCGAGCAAATCGTATGTCATATCCCTGTCCAGAGCACTTCATTATGAACTGCGCCCGCGACATATACAAGTTACCTGCATATGTCCGGGACCTGTTATCACGGACTTCATTCCGAGGTCATCGGGAGGTGATACGGAACTTACCGGGATAAAGAAACTGACTGCAAAAAAGCCGGATGAAGTTGCAGCAAGATCACTTGCGGCATACAAGCGGGGAAGGAAGGTATACTCCTGCGGAATATCCCAGAAACTCCTCCGTCTTGCCTCGAAAATAATTCCTCTCGATTGGATATTAATGACGATTAAGTGGTAATATAATATAAATAAGAGGAGGTACCCGATAATGACTAAAGCAAAACAAGAAGTAACTCCTTCCTATGGAAGCATTTTCCACGCAATCGAAGATAAAGTAAAGACCGTCAAATTCGGACCTGAATTTGTTGCGACTCAGATAACTCTTACGGGAAACTTCGGTTTCCAGCCGCTCTACATCAGAGTGGAGGATCAGATCCCCGAGACGGCACCCTATGAATACCACAATGCGGATTTTTATATTGACAGCAATTCTGAAGCCATGGCTGCAATATTGAACAATAAGAAATCGATCTACGATGCAATCGAAGAAGGTTCCGTTACCGTCAACGGAGATACAGATAAGGCAATCGTCTTTATTCACAGATTCTTCGGATAAGGGCCCGGATAATGAGACTTAGGCTTAACGGATTGTTCAAAGACAATATGGTCTTTCAGTGGGGAACGGAGATCAGGATCTTCGGTTCTGCTACTGAGCCCTGTTATATCTGTGTTCAGTTATACAAGGGTGAGGAATTTGTCGAGGAGATCCAGACACAGACCGACGATGATCTGAATTTTATAGCATGCCTTAATCCTCAGGATGAACCCGGAGGTCCGTACGAATTTGCTATACTGTCTTATGCTGACGGTGATTCCGAGTGGCTGTCCGAGAGGGTCCTCGACAACTGTTACGCCGGAGAAGTGTGGCTTGCTGCCGGACAGAACAATATGGAGTATCCGCTCATAAGAAGTGAATACGCCCGGTATACGATCGAGAAAGTGCCTGTCACGGAGATCCACTATTACAAAGTGCCTGAAGCAGGCTTCATGAATGAACAGCTTAAGGAAGCTGAGGATCTTTCCGAATGGAAGATCATCGACATGGACACATGTGCTGACATGTCAGCAGTCTCCTTCTACTTCGCAAGGGAACTGGAGTCACGGATCGACTGCAAGATAGGGATAATCGGCTGCTTTGTCAGAGATACTTCCATATCATGCTGGCTCAGCGAAGACAAGCTCATGAGCACACAGGAAGGTGCTAAGTTCAAGACTGATTTTGACAGGGAAGCATCTGCTCTTAATGATCAGGAATTCAATGAGCTTTATGACGAATATAAAGAGGAATGCAGGAGTTATAATTCGAGACTTAAGGGAATACTGAAGCAGAATCCGTATCTTACTTATGCCCAGGCAGATGAGATCCTCGGTGTGATGCCGTATGCCTCTCCTGCAGGATACAGGGCATTAAGGCACCCGGGTGCAATGTTCGAATGCATGATTAAGAGGATAGCTCCGGCAAACCTCCGGGGAGTCATTTTCTATCAGGGAGAATCCGACTGTGACGAACATGTTGATCTCTATGGACAGGTATTCACAAGCCTGATCGAAGAGTGGAGAGAGGTATTCTATAATCCTGACCTTCCGTTCCTGTTCTGTCAGCTTCCTATGTACATCTCCAAGGAGAGAAGGTTCATGAACTACGACGACTTCAAGTGGCCGAAGTTAAGACAGCAGCAGCAGAACGTGGCATCTAAGGTTCACGATGCATATATGGCAGTGATCGCAGACTGCGGAGAATTTGACAACGTACATCCTTCAGACAAGAAAACTCCCGGCAAGAGGCTTGCGGCACTGGCTTTGAAGTATGTATACGGATATGATGAGGTTCCGGCACGGGCGCCGTATCTCGTAGATGCCAGAAGGGGAGACGGAGTCGAGATAAGTTTCGGTGGTGACTTCCTTATGCTTAACCTTACGACGGGATTTGATGCGGAAGAGACCGGATTTGAGGTTGCAGGAGAAGACGGGGAGTTCTTCAGAGCCGGTGCCACAGTTGATTTTGACGGCAAGACAGTTATCCTCAACTGTCCCAGAGTGGAGTTCCCTGTTAAGGTCAGATACGGGTATTTCAGTTACGGAGCAATGCCTCTGTATGCAGACAACGGGCTTGCGGCAGCACCTTTCGCTGCCAGCGTTGAGAAGACACTTGGAGGGATTTGAGCCTTGAATATAGCTTTCTTTATGATACCCAAAGTGGAAGTTAAATTCATTTACGATGACTGCACTGTAAGGCAGGCTTTGGAGACGATGCATCACAGCGGATATACTGCTGTTCCCGTTCTTGACCGTGAAGGTCATTACAAGGGCATAATAAGCGAAGGTCATCTTCTCTGGTACATAATAAGAGGTGAAGGCGGAGAGCCTCATACAGTTCCCGTTGAGGCTTTGGAGAAGTTACACTTAAGTGATGTTGATTATCTGAAGTCAAGTGATGATAAAGGCAAGCCCGTATCGATAACAGCACCTATTGAAGATCTTATTATGAGGGCAATGAACGTGAACTTTGTTCCGATCGTTGACGACAGGGAGATATTTGTGGGAATAGTGACAAGAAGTGCGATCATCAGGCACTTCTATGACAAGAATATCAAAGGATTTGAATTAGGGGGATGAATATGAGCAGAGTGGATATGGAATATATCAAGCTGCAATGGAAGAATAACAAGAAGACAAAGATCATAGTGATCCTGTCTGCCGTTGTCGTTCTCTTCATTACAGGTGCCATAATTGCGATAGTGGCCATTAATAAGAATAAGGTTAAAAAGCCTGTGATCGATGATATCGATATTGATGAAGTCATCGGCAGTGAAGAGGAAGTTGAGATCGTTGAGCAGAAAACGACGATCGATGAGATAATCGGCATCAGCGAACTTCAGACTCTCAATTATGATTATCACGCCATCTGCCGTGTATACAGTCCCGTGGACGGAGTAAGCCCTATCTACTACATCGCTTACGATGCTACGGTTGCATTGGGCATAAGGACTGAAGATGTTCAGATCGATTATGGCGATGAGGAAGACAAAGAGATAACGATAACTCTTCCGAGAGTCGGTATCTTAAGTTCCACGGTCAATGCGGGAACGCTTGATTATCTGTTTATTGACAAGTCTTATAACAATGAGGAGACTTCAGTCGGTGCACAGTCAAGATGCGAGCAGGATCTTGTTGCCCGCATAAGAGAGGACGATAAAATGCTGGAGCATGCCAAAGATAATACCGAGGCGGAGATCAGGGCTCTTACCCAGCCCCTTGTCGAGCAGTTCTATCCTGATTATGAACTCAAGATAGTATGGAGGGAGGGCTGATATATGAAGAGATTGATTGCTGTTATTCTGACATTTGCCCTCTGTCTTGGTTTCTGCTGCTCCTGCAAAAAGGACAAAGATACCGATACTGAGGTAGTTGATTCAGATATTGAAGAGATAGAGGATACACCGGAGCTTACTCCCGAAATGCTTGCGGCAATGGAGCCTCAGGAGATACAGATAAAGAATATCTGTCAGCTTGCTACTCTGGAAGTCTATTTTCATAATGTCGCAAAGGCCGTAAAACCCAAGGCATCCGGCATCATGGGATGGGGACAGGTTGACAGAAGGTTCTGGATAGAATACAGCGGAACTGCAACGATAGGCATAGATATGAACCGTGTTACGATGTCCATCGAGGATAATGTCATTACCGTAAGGATCCCTCATGCGCAGCTCATCGGCAATGTAAATGTTGATTCATCTTCCTATGATATCAATTCCGTTGTCTCCGAGACAGAAGACTGGTATAACCGTCCGAACGACATAACAGCTGAAGATATAACGGCAGCGATCAGAGATGCTAATGCATATACGGAATTATCACTTCAGGATAATGTATCCCTCATGAGCAATGCTGAGCACCGTGCCACAGTCCTTATCAGGAACTATATCGAACAGCTGTCCAAGTATTCGAATGTTGAATATACGATCAATTTCGAATATATTGACGAACCTCAGGGCTGAATTATCCCGTTCTCAATAAGCATTTCTTCGACAATATGAGCTGATATGCCTGCAAGTTTGGGGCAGGGACGTTTCTTATAGTATTCAGGGGTTCTCTCTTCGGGTTCAGAACCGGGCTTAACTTCAACGCCTGCAAGAAGTTCCCTGCAGATTATGGATCCGTTTATTTCTTTGAACCTGCGGGCAAATTCCTGGACAATGTGATAGTGTTCTGTCTTTGCCTTGATGTCTTTGGGGTCAGAGTAGCCCATTGTGATGCCGAGAACGATAAGGGCACCGCTTACGGTTCCGCATACTTCCCTCATTCTTCCCATTCCGCCGCCAAAAGAAGAAGACATACGGGCTGCCATGTCTCTGTCAAGTCCCGTGATGTCTTCAAATGCGCATACTACAGCCTGGGTACAGTTATATCCCTGAAGGAATAATTCTTCTGCCAGCTTTCCGTGATCCGTCATTACGGTACGTCTCTGATGGACATCAGGCCGTTCTCGTCGAATTCATATGTGTATTCGGCGCGTCTCTCATCCATGAAATCCTTGTAGTTGTTCATCTTTACGAAGCTGTTTACCCTGTCGTACCACTCTACCTGGGGGGATTCGCTTATGAAGAAGATAACGTAGAAATCGCCGTCCTTCTCCAGAACTGTCTTGTTGCCGTATTCTCTTGCGGGATCGAAGATCCAGTCGCTGATCTCCTGACTGTACTGTTCGGGATATGTCATTTCGCTGTGAGTGATGACAAGGCGTCCTTCAAGGATCTCCGTATTGTGGAGATTCTCGATCTCAGCAAAGCTGTCGGCACTTGATACATATTCATATATCTCCTGTGCCAGTGACTGTGATGCCGAGATGTTGGGATTGCCGTCCTCACCATCAGTTGTCACGATATGGGCGATATGGACATCCCTTAAGTGGGAGGACAGTCTCTGACGCTGCACGAAAACGAGTATGATCGGGAATCCGTCCTCATCACTGAAGATCGTCGCATCACCGACCTGACGGTCAACGCCGAACAGCCAGTCCCTGAATTCGGGATGTGTGAAATCACTGTAGTGGCAGTTGGGAACGAGCGTGTAGTTTTCTGTCTCAAGGACTTCTGCCGCATTGCCGGTGAAGTACTTTGCAGCACATGACTCAAATGTGTCAGGGTTGCCAGCCATTGCTTCTATTATCTGCTGAGCATGGAGGTTTGCCGTATCAACGAAAGCCTGTTCACGCTGCTCATATGCGATCCTTAAGATCTTGTAGTCAACAAGATCGTAGGAATTGCGGTCGTTCTGATAAGCTTCCTCAGCCTGTTCCTCGTTGGCTGACAGTTCATTGGGCTTTGTTATCTGACCGTAGTCATCAGTGAAGAATTTCTTTGCAAGATAATTCAGGATTACCTGCTCATCCACCTGATTGCCGTATACGCCTTTGATGTAAGTATCAAGTGATACACCGAGTTCATCTGCTTTTGTGCGGAGCCACGAGATGTATGCTTCTGCACGCTGGTAGTGCTTGTTCTCGATCGTAAGGCCTTTGGATGTGGCATCATCGTACAGGATCTCGACATCCTGCATCTTCTGAGCAGTATAGTCGAGGAAATACTGGCGGTATGTCGAATAATTCTCGTCATCCTCGTAAGGTGAAGCCAGAAGTGTAGGGGTATCTGCCGCAAACAGGTCAATACCTTCCTCGATCATGGTGTAGTGGTACATGAAGCTGAAGTCGGCGCTGCTGATCGATTTGCCGTGAATGGTAAGAGGGCTCTCGAGCTTCTCTTTGCCTCCCGCATCGTAGAAAATCGTTGCCGCAACGGCAATGATGACGACAAATATGCCGAGGAGCACCAGAAAGAGTCCGGCATTCTTCTTTTTGCTGCCTTCACCTGACTCTTCGGAGGTGTCTTCCAGGTTCATTTCGACCTCTTCTCCGGAATGGTCCTCCGGCTCGATCTCCGATCCGGCCTGAGCAACATCGGTTACTGCCTCTTCCGGCTGGATGGTATCAAGCTGTGCACCTTCTGTATTTTCATTTAAGATAAGACCGTTATCCTGATTATTCTTTTCTTTCACGATCATTTCTCCTCCTCATTTGGGATTATGAGATTAATACTCTTTTTCAAACATTCTACCTGAACGGGAAGTGAAGGTCCCTTCTCTCCGTCGAGATCGAGGATCACTTCCGAATCCTTATCCATTGCTTCAACATATATTTTATCAGATTGAAAGTAGATAACTTTCTCACTGTCCAGGTGATCCCCCATCACGAGCTTGCCCATGAGAGGCATGACATCAACGGGCTCCACCTTTTTAACGACAAGAACGTCAAGAACGCCGTCTTCGATATCGGCAAGGGACATGAGCTTACGAAATCCCCCGACACTGGTTGTGTTTGAGATGAAGAGCATAAGTGCATCTGTCTCTATCGTCTTGCCGTTTGCAGTGATCCTTAAGGGGATCGTAGAACCTATAGACGGGATATCCTTGATGGCGGACAGCCAATAGGCGACAGGCCCCAAAGCCGTCTTCATCTCGCTTGGCACGCTGTATGAGATATCTGTCATGAGCCCCGTTGCGGCAACATTAAGGAAATAGTGATCATCCCCGCATTTTCCGCAGTCGACCCTTCTGAAGGCTGGCTTCATGAGCATTCTTGCAAAATCCGAAGGAGACTGGGGCATTCCGATGGTAGTCGCGAAATCATTGACCGTTCCTGACGTGTAGATGGCGAGCGGAATATCGATATTTCCGTCGCAAAGACCCGATATGACCTCGTTGACGGTGCCGTCTCCGCCGACGGCGATCAGGTAGTCATAATCTGCGGGAACAGTATCCATTGCAAACCTCTTGGCATCATTCTTGCCCGCAGTATAGAAGATATCGGCTCTCGTAACTCTTCCCTGCGATACGAGATACGACAGCATATCCTCGATATTGACTTTGGCAGTCTCACGTCCCGATGACGGGTTGATGATGATCTTGAGTTTGAGGCCCATGTTTCTCCTTATTTTAATAATGTGTTATTATTGTTATGTTTGATTATAATAATATAACGTTATATTTAATGTTAAATTTGAGAGGCATTTATATTAACATATGGAAAAATTAGCAAGTCCCGTTAATTTTGAGGCAAATCAGATAGGGAGAAGATCATGGAAAGATTATATGCCGCAGTATGTTCTGGCATTCCTTTTCCCGATGCTGACCGTCATAACGGCATTTGCAGTGCTTCAGTGCTATCCTTTCGGAAGCAAAACGATGCTCACGGTGGACCTTTATCACCAATACTGCCCTTATCTTATCGCTTTCCGCAACAAGGTCCTGTCAGGCGACAGTATCCTTTACTCATGGAGTGACGGACTCGGAAACGAGTATTTTGCGGCATATGCCAACTACACGGCAAGCCCGCTGAACATTTTCTGTCTTTTCTTCAATGCCAAGAACATGCCTGTCTTCATTGCTCTCATAACTGCAATAAGAGCAGGGCTTGCATCTCTTACGATGACTCATTTCCTCAAGGAGAACGACCAGGGAAGGCTTGATAACATCACCGTATCATTCGCAGTCTGCTATGCTCTCTGCGGCTGGTTCGTAACTGATTTCTGGAACATAATGTGGTGCGATGCAATGATCCTTCTTCCTCTGATATGTCTGGGCTTGAGAAGACTCCTGCTCAATAACAGCTGGTGGCTCTATATGGTGTCGCTGGCAGTTGCCATAGCAGACAATTATTTTACGGGATACTTCCTGT
>Ga0247611_10006019_pt1 | contig 15723 bp, 21 predicted proteins | sample 177DNAGHGhighgp2_FD_192422 | JGI IMG/M metagenome (GOLD analysis project Ga0247611, IMG submission 192422) | Sheep rumen microbial communities from Palmerston North, Manawatu-Wanganui, New Zealand - 1770 DNA GHGhigh gp2 | ecosystem: Host-associated > Mammals > Digestive system > Stomach > Rumen...
CCTGGCAGAGCAGGTTCTGCCGCAGGTGGCGAATGATGTGCTGCGGATACCCTCGAATGTCGTATCTGAAAGCTTGGTTACGTTGAACATGGTTTATCCCTCCAAAATCTGTTTTGCGGCATTTTTGGTGTCCACTTTCTCGATAATCCGTTCAAGAATACCGTTTTCGTCGAAGATGAAAGTGCGGCGGAGCGTTCCCAAAACGGTTTTTCCATACATTTTCTTCTCTCCGATGGCACCGAAGGCCTCATGCATTTGCTTCGTGGTGTCGGCAAGAAGCGTGAAGGGCAGGGAGTGCTTGGCCGCAAATCCGGCATGGGACTTCCCGGAGTCCTTGCTCACGCCGACCACATTGTATCCTGCGGCGCGCAGCGCTTCCCAGTTATCCCGGATAGAACAGGCCTCGGACGTACATCCGGACGTATTGTCCTTGGGATAGAAATAGACGACAGTCTTCTTTCCTTTTCCGATGAAATCAGCGGATTTCACCGTTTTCCCTTCCTGGTCCTGGACCTCGAAGGAAGGCATTTTATCTCCGATTTGCAACATAGTCAACGAATATCTTTACCGAAGGGGAATATGGAACCGACAGCCATCTTGAAATGCTGCAGGCCCCATGGAATGCCCACGATCGTCACGCAGAAAACCAGGCCGAAGACCAAGTGAAGGATGGCGATTTCCCACCAGCCGAGAAGAATCCAGATAAGGTTCATCGCCACGGAGAGGCAACCGGGTTCATTGGGACCATTCACCAATTCGTGGCCGAAAGGCCAAAGAGCGTAGGTGCCCAGTTTGAAGAGCTGCACGCCGAAAGGTATGCCGATGATTGTAATACACATCAGAAGGCCGATGATGTAGTAAACCAAGGCGATGATGATGCCGCCTAGTACAAGCCAAAGGATATTGCCGAGAAATTTCATGGTACCAGTATTTCTGTACAAAGATAACCAACTTTCAGTAAAAATCACACAGAAGAGACGATGTACGGAATGGTCATTTCGGATTTATTATCACAATTGCTCTCCGAATTAGGAATCTTTCACGAAATTGCATAATTTTGCAGGAAAGAGAGAGCTCGTTATGGAGAACGCAGAAAACATACTTTTTCACGGTAGCAATACAAAGGTTGAGAGGCCTGTTATCCAGATATCTGGGTATTATAAGGATTTTGGATACGGTTTTTATTGCACCCGCCTTGAAAAGCAGGCTGTCCGTTGGGCGCTGACCAAACGTGGGGAGCACATCGTAAACCAATACAGTTATACTCCGGACCCCACCATGAGAATTCTCAAGTTTGAGAAGATGACAGATGAGTGGCTCGATTTTGTGGTCGCATGCCGCAAGGGTATTCCTCATGATTATGATTTGGTTGAAGGTCCGATGGCAGACGATCAAATATGGGATTATGTAGAAGACTTCATAGAAGGTAGCATCACTCGCGAAGCCTTCTGGGAACTTGCCAAGTTCAAATATCCTACCCATCAGATTGTTTTCTGTAGCGGGAAAGCACTTGAAACGCTAACTTTTATAGAAGCGAAATCATATGACGAATAAGTTTTTCAAAAGTGAAAATATAACGGAGAATGATTTATTCTTTGTATGTTATATGATTGAGCGTGTTGCTCGTAAGCTCCATCAGCCTAACAAGTATGTTGTGGAAGCAATGGGCTATGACGAACTCTACCGCCAACTATCCCTGGCATCGGTCCTTCATAGTGAGAACCCACTTAAAGTAGAGAACGAATGGATTGAGGATAATCAGCTTGTAAAAGGGAACGTTGATGTGACGAATATACGCAGTGACCTGGGTGTTCATATTCCTTCGGCCATACAAATGGGTAAAGTATACAAGAGGCTGATAATGAGCACGATGTCGAAAGAAGAAGATTGTGTGCAAGCTTTAATCCGGGTATATTCCAGCCCAATCTGCAAGACGTTGGACAATTACAATACCAGTGCCTTCTATGAGCCGTCGCCGGTAATAACCAAGGCTTATATGACAGGTGCCTTCTAATCGGTAGTACATAATCTTCATGTTAACAGCTCGTCCAATGTACAAGAAAGTTTCAGCTATCTGCCTTGCCCTGATGGGCGTTCTTTCCTGCAAGGCTTATTCGGACCTTGATGTGGATGGGTTCGAATCAGCCCTCGCCGGCAACTCCGGTATCCAGCTCGTGGATGTCCGCACTGCGGAGGAATATGCCCAAGGGCATCTTCCCCTGGCCACCAATGTCGATTGGAAATCCGAAGGATTCCTCGATAATGCTGAAAAGCAGCTTCGTAAAGACAGCCCGGTCTTTGTGTACTGCCGTTCCGGGCGCAGGAGCGCTGCAGCCGCTGCGGCGCTGTCCAAGAAAGGTTATAAAGTGACCAATCTTCTCGGTGGCTATCTGGCTTGGGTAGAAGCCGGGAAGCCTGTAACGAGGTATGAGGTGGAGCGCTTCCTGACCGATGGCGGCCTGCCTGTGGACATCACCCTTATCAAGCATGGTTCATTGGAAATCCGCTATAAGGGTCTATCCATCCAAGTGGATCCGGTGGGGGAGTACGGAAAGCATACCGACTATGCCACGGAGTTCCCGAAGGCGGACTTCATCCTCGTGACCCATGAGCACCCCGATCATCTCGAAGACGCTGCCATTGCAACGCTCTCGGGTGAAAAGACACGCCTGTTCCTCAATCAAAAAAGCCGCGACATAATCGGCCGCGGCGAGGTGATTGGGAATGGAGAGAACCGCGTTTTCCCTGAAGACATCATCCTTGAAGCAGTTCCTGCGTACAATACGACGCCGGGACGCGAGATGTTCCATCCGAAGGGGAACGGCAATGGTTACGTCCTCACGATGGACGGTCTTCGCATCTACATTGCCGGCGACACCGAGGATGTCCCGGAGATGGCAGCGCTGAAAGACATCGACGTTGCGTTCCTCCCCGTGAACCAGCCCTATACCATGACCCCGGAGCAGTGCATCCGGGCGGCGAAAGTCATCGCCCCCAAGGTCCTCATCCCGTATCATTACAGCAAGACCGACATCAGTGGCATACCGGCTGCGCTGCCGGGAATTGAAGTCAGGATTCGTCAGATGCAGTGAAACAATGCCTTGAAATAGGCGACGGTTTCCCCCGAGTGCTCATGCCCATTGGAAATTGTCTTTTCCGGCGCCCACCTCGAAATGGTACTTGACGATTCCGAGATCGATGTGGGTGTACCCGACCATGGAGAACAGAGCCTTGGCCTCTACTGTGCCGTTTTCGTTCAGGACGAACTTGAATTTCTGCTGGTTGACGGCCGTCGGGGCCAGGAGGGCGGCTTCGACACCGGCCTTGAACCAGTCCGGGGCGATGCCTTTGCATTCATAGAAACTTTCGGCGCTCTTTTGTGGATGCTGGATGCCCGGCATCGTGCCGTAGCCGAGTGCAATGACGCAGTGGACAATCTCCCCGTCCATGAGGGAGAACGTGCCGGGAATCTTCTTGTAAGTGAGACCGACCCAGCAGGTATTAAGGCCGAAAGTCTGAGCCAGTATAACGAGCTTTTCGCCGTAGTATCCTATCTTTTCTTCGGCGGCATTGCCTTTTGGCCCGGCCATGACAAGGTAGTTTCTCACCCCGGAGAACTGTCCGTACTTCCACATGCCGGAAGAAAATGCCTTCGGTTCGTCGGTAATCAGTTGAATGTGGAGGCCGCTTTCTGCGTTGCTGTGTTCAATCTCCGAACGGAGGGCCGCGATTGTCGCTGTTTCAATGGGACGCTCCGTGTATTTCCTTACGGAGTGCCGCGAGCGGATGGCTTCGAGTTCTGTCATGTTTTTGTCAAGTCGTGTTCTTATTCCCAGTCAAATCATTGCAGGTTTAGTATTACCAGACAAAGATAGCGTTTTTTTTGCTGGGTTTTCACTTGCCAAGCTTTGGCAGGACGAATGCTTTAATTTGCATCCTAAACCAAGATGTTAGATGGAAGAAAACCTCAAGGCCGCAATGGCTAATTACAATGATGACAGTATCCGGACGTTGGAGGGCCTGAAGCACATCCGTCTCCGGCCGGGAATGTATATTGGTGCACTAGGTGACGGAACGGACCCCAGGGATGGAATCTATACAATCCTCAAAGAGGTTCTTGATAACTCAGTCGATGAATTCACTACCGGATATGGAAAGAACATAATAGTAGATGTTGACGAGAAAACAGCTTCTGTTCGGGACTTTGGGCAAGGAATCCCGCTTGGCTCCGTGATAAAAGCTGTCAGCAAACTGAACACCAGCGGCCGTTTTGATGACTAACGTCACTTCCTCGTTCATCGAACGATAGTCGGGCTCTTCTGTGTTCTGTTTCATGCCGCGAAGTTACGGCACGAAGATGCCAAAGAGTGGCAGGAACAAAAAACAACGCCCTGCTTTTGCAAGGCGTTGAACTATTGAGAACAAATGATTAAAGTGTTAAACCATCCAGGCCGACCTCTATGATCATTTTTGCAAATTCCTCTCCATTTATGAGGCGAACCTGATTCGCTTCTGCAAGATTAAGAGCTTTTTCAGAGAAAGAGTCACAGGTTGAAATAACCCACAAAATTGTTTTATAGCGGTCAAATACATGGTTGTCTTTGAATAATTCGATTTGATCAACTGCCCAAGAATCTGTTTGATCGGTATGCTTCTTAGCTTGAACCATTATTGCCACGCCAATCTTTTCAAAGAAAGCAACCCGATCTGCATCCCCATCCTCAGTAGAGGACTCGTTTTTAGCTGGAGTATATATGCCTGTCCCTCCGATTGATTTCAGATACCACTCTACAAGTTGTTCAAACTTCATATCGTTTTGCAGCTTGCGAATGTTCTGTAAAACCGTCTTCCAGGTTTCTTCAACGATGGACGCCTTTAAGTAAATCGGTTTCTTCGCTTGAAATCTCCGGATAGCTTCTTCTATGGAGTCTTTAAGATCTGATATATCTGCATTAGTCTGACGGATCTTCAATCTGGAAAATAGTGCCTGGTCAGCATACTCTGCACGAGGAATACGCTCCTTTACAGAGAACTTAATTCTTCGATAAAAACCCAAGTCAACATAAGTCTTTTCATCATATCTAAGATAGCGCTTATCATCTTTATCTTTGCTCACTCGATAACCATTCCAGTCCACAAGTAATTCCGGGTCTATTGTTTCATTGGTATAAACAACATCATCGGCGATTTCACAAACAGCAAAAGTGTATGAGAACGGGACGACAACAATATCCCCGGGTTTCATTTCATTGACGAAACGCCAAAGGTTGTACCGATTTCTCGGAATAGGATTACAGTTGGCGAATAGTGTTTCAAACGGCGCCCATCCAGATCTAATGGTGTTTAGATGTGCTTCATCGGAGAAGTCACTCCAGCCAATAGAGATATATCCTTTCTTGAAGAGTTCTTCCGAAAGAGGGACGGCATTATCTCCGCCAGTAATTCTATGTAACCAGTAATTCATGATTATAATGCTTTAACGTTTTAACTATGTGCAATTGCAAATATACAAAAAGGAGTGATATTTTATGAGTTCCTCTACTCTTCAGTAATAAGTTGCTACGGTTTGGCAGAAATAATGATTAAATTTGTAATCGTAAACAATTGAACCTATGGAACAGAATCATAAACCCGCAAAAGAACACTTTGATGAAAACAGCATCAAGACCCTTGAATGGAACGAGCATATCCAAAGGCGGCCGGAGATGTACATTGGCCAGTTGGGCGATGGCTCCGACCCGAAGGACGGGATCTACACCCTGCTGAAGGGAGTTCTGGTCATGGCGATGGATGAGTTCCAAATGGGATTCGACAAAGGTTTTTCTGTAGAGGTAAAGAATGACCATGCTGTTGTCAGGGATTATGGCAGAGGGATTCCGCTGGAGTCCGTCGTTTCGGCCACAAGTGGCATATCCGTTGGGATTGGAGCCAATCCGAAGGAAGTTACTGTCCACCCCGTAAAAGTGACCAACGCTCTCTCCATCGACTTCTATGTGGCATCTTATCGTGACGGGGAATGCTCCTGGGCGAAGTATTCCAAGGGAAATCTTCTCGAGAAAGGGATAGAGAAAACGACCGAAGATAACGGCACCTACATCAAGTTTGTGCCAGATCCGGATGTGTTTGAAGGTTATGCTTTCCGAGAAGATATAGTCAAAGAGATTCTCCAAAATACCGCTCGTCAAAACAAAGGATTGTCGATATCATTTAACGGGGATCCAATTCTCAAATCAAAATAACTTCGTATTGTTTTACATTTATGTGCACTATTAGAGAACAAGAAGAAAAGCTATTTGCGGAGTGGATTAAACACGAAGAATGGATTCATCGTGAAGATTGGATAGGTATGAGTGATTGCCCCGTCGAGGACTTCTTTTGCCGAGATGGTCTGCATTTTACCGGTGAGCCAGAGAGACATCAAGAAGGAGATTCTGTTTGGTGGACTATGAAAGGAGATGGAAAGCAAGAAGAGCTTTGGAAGAAGGCCTTTATCAAACCTGTCTTTTTATGTAAAGACCATAATGGCTATGAGACTGTAGATGTTCGTGAAGAGACCGGCTATTCAGGCGATTTATTCTATTCGCGCTTCTACAAAAAGTATCTGGTTCTGCTTTATGCGTTAGCAAATTATAATCAACAAACAAATGTTTTTCCATCGTTCGAAGAAGCAAGTCACATAGATAATTTCTGGCAAGGGGAAAAAGGGTTTTTCCATACACCCGTTGTGCGCATCAATCTTAAGAAGATCTCTGGGGGCAGTAGTTGCTCAAATCGAGTGCTTGAAAAATATATTATTAACGACAAGCCTTTTATTGATCAACAGCGCGAAATATATAAAGGGGCTAACGTATTTGTATGTTGTCATGGAGGTGAGAATTGGAATCCTATTTGGGATCTATTGACATGGAAAGAGAGTGATTATGGTTGGTTCCCTGATCTTAAACCATATGAGCCATCCCGTGGATACATTTGGTATTCTCCCTCTAAAAAAGTAATAGTTATCTGGGAATACCATATGAGCGACAGGGTTTCATCTTGGGAGTATTATCAAGCAATACCTTACCTTAAAGAATTTTTTGAAGCCCACAAAGGGTTCCTAGAATAAAAGAATCGGGTGACTCGAACCAGCATCCTGTGATGCGTCCCCAAGTCTCAACTAAATGCTCTTGAATTCTGCCTTCGCCAATGAGATCATCTGTACGGTAGATCTCCCGAACCTCCGACTTTGTTCCAGGACATCCTCTACAGATAAGCCCTGCCGCCGTAAGGACTGAAGATCCTTTCGACAAGCCTGGCTGTTGCGCTTGTGGAATTCGTTCAAATAACGTGGCTCCATTGTTTACCTCCTCTGTAATTATGGCCAGCGCCGTAAGTGTTTCTGTCGTATAATCGTTATCCCAACTGTTATTAATACAAATCTCAAATTCCGCGAGAGAGGGATAAGAAAACGACTGGGGATAACGGTGCGTAAATCAAGTATGTTCCTGATTCTTCCTTAGCTCCTTGAAATAAGACACATTGAGAAAGGTGGTGCCGCCGAGCATCGCCTTTCTTTGTAGGCCTTCCTCATGAACGTGGCCGAAGATGTGGTACTTAGACCGGGCACTGGCCACGGAGAGAAAGAGCTGCTTGCAACCCAGATCTCGGTCCAGATAGGAGTATGCCGGGCCATGGGTAATGAGGAAGTCGATGACGGGAATCTCCTCTTTCGTGCCGGCCACTATGCAATTCCCCAATACATACTGGTTCTTTCCGCCCCAGGAGCGCGATGCGACCAGTATCAAGTTGCCAGGCGCCCAATCCAAGCCAAAAATCTCAGGATGGTAATCGTTGAATACTCTTTTGCTCATATCAATTGATTGGTTTTATTTCTCGAGCTAATTCAAGCACCCTCTCCATGAGGAAAGGGGACTATGTTCCATACGACTAAAATCACTCGTCATATTTTGCCATTGAAATACATGTCTCCGTCCATTGTATGCTATTGACGGAGTATTTTCCAATCTCTATTCTTCCGTGCTTCTCGATGGCCTCGCAGATCTCTTTTGATATGGCAATCGCTTCTTGTAGTTCGGTTGACAAATTCTTGAATTTGATGAGGAATGAAGCTGACAATCTCATTGGAAGACGTGTTTCCAAAAAGATTCCATCGCGCCTCATTTCGTACCAGTAGGCCAATCCGCTACCTTCAAAGGATGACGTAACCAAGTCCGGCACCGTTGCAGAATATACTTCCTGGATGCGTTTCAGCCTCAGGTCTTTCTGTTCGTCTTCTAGGATGCCTTTCTCCAGTTCATCTATTTTGGGGACTACTATCTTCAGCATCGCCATCAATTGCTCTATGGTTTGATAACGACAGTAATACCTTCGCGACTCTATTCTTGGAAGAGCACGATTCTTCCTATATGAGAATTCGAAGCGGCGAAGGTACAGACTTGTATTCTCATAGGTGGCATAATTATAAATAGATCCTGTCTCCTTGTCTATAAATTTAAAATACAAGTCGGTCTTTTGTCCATTCTGCTCTTCGGCATCATACTTTTCGAAGTCAAACCTTCGGGCATACTCGGAATTGCGTAGAGCTTCCACGACCTCTTCATAATGGAAATACAGGACGCCTCCGATGGGGCCGATCGCCCTGGCGGCGCGAGCGAATTCGTGCATGATTTTGTTTGTAATCGGAGCGGCCATAATCTAAACCGGGGGTAAAATTGTGTACTTTGATTTGGGTAGGCTGGCAATCCACTTTATACTGGAGTCCAGTTCTAAATATTCTTGCCTACGATATGCATTGTCATTATATATCATCCAAAGGATGTTTCCATAGAATCTATTCGGGAACATGGGCCTCGATGCATAACCATCTGTCAGCATGATCAATCCGTCATAGCGATTCTCAAAGAAGAAGTCCAAGGGAGCCTGGAAATCTGTCCCGCCACGGCCCGAGATCTGGAGGGATTTCTGTGCTTTTTTCATCGTAAGAATGTCTCCCTGCAGGCCGCAGTCAAACTGGATTACGTCGATGCACTCCACACCGTATTTGAAAAAGCGGTTGATAATCGAGAGGGCCTGAGACACCTGTCGATTACTGATGGAGCCACTAACATCAATGGCAACCAGCAGTCTCGTTGCAAAGTCCCGTTTGCTGCCCATATACTGGAAGCCGTAGCGCCTGCTTGGAATCATCCGGGTACGACTGCGCTTGCTGCTTAAAACCGATGCGCGGAAACCGGAAAGAATAGTCCGGTAGTCTATCCGTACGGCTGTCGTAGCTACAATAGTGTCCTTCAGATTGCCCCCGATGGAGCCCCATTGTTTACTGCGTTGGGCTCGACGGACGGTCTCTTTCACTTGCTCTGATGCCAATTGATCTTCTTCCCAGAGTTCCGCAGATTCTGAAGCCTGGGCCGCCAGTTGCTGGAGGGAGTTGTTGTCTGCCAGTCCGCCGTCCTCCTCCTGCCCATCTTTTTGTCCTGGTTTTTCTTCAATCTCTCCATTGCCAGGTCTTTCATTCTCCGCTTGCCCGGGGACCGCATTGCCTGTGGGGTCTCCGGAAGATTCTGCGTCCTCGGATGCACCCCCACCACCATCATCAATCTCACCCTCGACATCATAGGGCGGAGATTGCAGATTCTGGTCCAGGAATTCTTCCACGATGGCATAATACTCCTCGAAGCACAGGCCACCGTCAAAGCGTAAGCCTTCGGGAAGGGTAATCGTGCGGATCTTGTGGTAAGAGGAAGTAAGGGTTACATCGCTTGCTATGCCGAGAGTCGCTTTCTTTGCCATATAGGGCTGCCTCTGATATGGATGACCCAGCAGGATGCGTATAACCTCAAAACGAAGGCGCTCCTCAATTTGCCACTTGCTCCAGTCCTTGATTATGTCCGGATTGTATTCAATGCGCATCTTTCCGGTACGCATGGGCACCGTCATCCTTGTGTTCTCCGTAAGGGTGTGAGTACACCAGGCGGAGAACAGAAGGGGCTCGGTCAGAAACCATTCCTCGACAATCCGGGAGATTATTTCTTCCATCAGAGGTTCTTAATGAATTCAGTTATGGTCTTGAAACATTTAGGCGCCTTACTCATCATAAAGAGGTTCGCTTTAGTGTATGTTGCGCCCTCAAAGACAGAGCAGAAATGGGCCATGGGCTCGCGTTTCCCACCAGTGGCCAGCCAATTCAAATACTTGATAAGATTGTCGGCTGCCACCTCATCGGCTCCCTGTTTGCCATTCTCGATGCAGCGGAAAATGCTTTCATTGACAATAGCGAGATCGTGGGCCTGATACTTTTCAAGCGCAGACTTTTGTCTGTCGAAATCCTTCAGAATGATCTCGGCGCTGAGGATGCTGCCCTGGTTAAAACTCTCAAAGAACTCGGCTGCAGCCTTTGCGCCCACAATGCCGGCAATTACTTTCTTTGTCGTTGCCGTGACGGTAGGTGTGGCTTTAATGATGTCCGAAACACGTTCCCATGCACGGCGGTCCGGCGTTTTCTCAAGCGAAGAGGAGGTATCAGTTGCGGCACCGTCACCGTCTAGCATCCGGTTATTGCCTTCTATGAAGCTGATGACATGTTTGTCGATTCCGGCATTCGAGGCCCACAACACCCATTCACCAACGGTTGGGCGGAAGTTGTAGATGTTGAATCGGGACACAAGAGCCGGATCGAGGTCGGTAAGTTGGTATTCCTCACCATCGTTGACGGCTGACACGATACGGCTGCCAGCAGGCAACTGACGACCGGCAAGCTTCCTGTTCAGGGCCAGGTCCATGATTGTCTGGAGGATTTCGGGACGGGCACGGTTCAGCTCGTCCAGGAAAAGGACCACGGGCTGGTTATCCGTGGGAAACCAGTATGGAGGCATAAAAACGGTCTTGCCGGTCTTCTCATCCTTGTTCGGCAAGCCGATAAGGTCTCCCGGGTCGGACATTTGCCCCAAAAATAAAGTAACTACTTTCTGGCCCTTGGCCGAGAAATGGTCTGAGATGATCCTGGACTTACCTATACCGTGCTTCCCCGACAGCATGATGTTATGCGTATGGGGTGTGCTGTCCAAGAGGATCTTCAGCTCTTTAACATTGATGTTAATGGACATAGGGTTCTATCGTTTTTTGTAAATCTTCTTCGAATGATTCGTAATGGAGGACGGCAACGGTCACATCAGGCTTTTTCTTCCAGAGTTTCAACGTCGCAGTTAAGGGATGGAACGAAATCTCGAACTTCATTCCGGTACCCTTTAGTGCAGCCTTGATCATAGGCTCGGCGTTACCTTCAAGGATAGACCGGAGTTTGTCGGCCTTGAGATATTTGCGGTTCACCTCATACGTTATTGTACGGAACTCTTCAAGGGCAGGATGCAGAAGATCTGTGATGATAAAGCGGAAGAACTTTACGACTTCTTCCTTGAATCGCAGCGCGATTATCCTGGCTCCTATCCACAACTGGCCACATCCAAACTTGATGAAAAACGGCAAGGGAGTATCCAGAAACAAGTCGTACCCCGCCAATCTGAATTTACACCCCTGGGGAAGCGTAAGGTTCTTACGGATTTCATTCAGAGCACCAAGCAAAGAATAACTATCGTCCTTAACAACGATGGTGTTCAGATTCGCTCCAACGTGTGCACATAAGTGTTGGAACATGTCCTCGGCGATATGCTCACTATACTTGCAGATGAGGGTGTCTTGTGTCATATTGTTCTCTTCCCAGTCAAGCACCACTTCCATCGGTTGAACCCAATGTCGTTACCTTGGAAGCATGGAGATGCGTGGTTTCGATAGAGTCCAACCGATGGATATGGGCATGAGTGCATAGCGGCCTAACTCCCCATCAGCCAAGGACTTCGAATGTGAAATCTGACTGCTGACAACAGGCTTTATTGTAGTCGAAGCCGTATGTTCGCATATAGACTTCTTTCACTTCTTTAGCACCGTTGTAGAAGGGAGAGGTCACACTCTGTTGGGTTGTGACAATTACGGACATTTCCGGGGTCAACACAAGGCCATTGACCCTCTTGAGACGTTTTGGGGTAACTTTGAATACTTTTGCCATAACTATTATTTGTTTGGTTAACGCGGCAAAACTAGCTACTCAAAATGCCAATGTCCGGCATCTTCGCATTGATTCCGTTCATTGAAAGGACACCGACTCTTGAGAAGCGTCATCGTTACTGCCATATTTTGGCGGTCAGATTACTTTTCTTTGCAAAAAAACGTTGGGGCTCATGCCTGGAACAAACAAAAACAAGGTGAAAAGTATGAATCAGAATTCTATGTCGGCCGATGAACTTGAAATGACGGCCTCGCTTCTGAAAGAAGTGCTGAGCAGGTATCAAATTGGATACGATAAAATCGAGGTGGTTCCCGGGCCATCCGTATCGATGTTCAAGGTCTTTCTGACTCCTGGAGAAAAATTGTCCACCCTTCGGGCTCTTGCGGATGACATTGCCGCATCTATACATAAAAAGGGCGTCCGGATCGTGACACTTAAAGATTCCGCCGGGATTGAAATTGAAAACGCGATTCGAACTTCCGTGGAACTCGAAAACTTGTTGGCCAGCAAGGCCTTTCATGAGAGTGATGCAAGGCTTCCTATCGCGCTTGGGTGCTCTTATGGAGGGAAGGTGAAGGTGATTGACCTTGCCGATGCCCCGCATATTCTTGTGGCAGGGGCGACCAAACAGGGGAAATCGAACTGCCTGAAATCGATGGTCGTGTCGCTTCTTCGCAGCAAGGGTCCGGAAGCTCTGAAACTGATCCTCATCGACCCTAAGGGGGTAGAGTTCCAGGCGTGTAGCGAGTTATTCGGAGCAAAGGAGCATGAGATATCAGTCGTGACCAAGGTAAACGATGTTGCCAATACGCTGGACGCACTCTATGATGAGGTTGACAGGCGATATGATTCATCCGAGAAGCATCCTTATGTGGTCTGTTTCATCGATGAGTTTGCCGATTTGACCGTTCCTTATGGGGACCGTGAAGCGAAGGCTTTGTCCAGAAGAATCAAGACCGCCATCATTCGGATTGCGCAGAAAGGGCGGGGCGTAGGAATACATTTGGTGATTTCCACTCAGAGACCCACGGTGGATGTGATAACCGGCCTTATCAAGGCCAATTTCCCAACGAGAATAGCCTTCCGGACTTCTTCTCGAATTGACTCGATGGCAATACTGGATATGCCTGGGGCGGAACGGCTTATCGGGGAGGGGGATATGTTACTTTCGTCTGGAATTGAGATGGAAAGATTGCAGGGCGCAGATGACTTCTGTTAGTAGGAGGTCCTGCGCCACGGCCCGACCGTGGAAGTGCTGGAGCCGGCGGCCTTCCGTGAGGAAGTGATTGAAGACTTGAAAACGGCATCGGCCAGGCCCCATCACCGGATCACCAGGCGTAGTTCACGGCATGCCATACGGCTACAAACTCCTCGATGGTGAGGTTGTCGTCAAAGGAGAACAGGATGTCCGAGCTGTATGAGGATGTGCCGGAATAAACCTTCCCGTCTTTCACGTTGGCGATGACGTCGGAGTTGTAGATGGATGTTCCCTTGAAGACCTTCCCGTCACGGATGGTCATTACGACATCGGAACTGTAGCTTCCCGTTCCCTTATAGACCTTTCCGTCCTTGATGTTGTACAGCATCTCGCTCGAATAGGATCCGTTTCCCTTGTAGATGCGGTTCCCCTTGATGTTGCAGATGACATCGCTGCTGTAGGTGGAAGTCTTTTTGTACACCTTGGAGTCCTTGACGGTGCAGATAACGTCACTGCCATAGCGGCTCGTCCCTTTATAGACCTTGACGTTCCGGGCGCCGGCGGAAAAGATGGATGAGAGGATCATGATGGACAGAATAAGATGTTTCATGGCAGGATTACATGATTTCAAGACGGGGCTTTACCGGTTCTACGAGGTGATTGATCCGGTCGCGCTCGACGGAGACCACACCCTTGACTGATTTGAAATAGGCTATCCACCTATGGATTTCGGACCCATTTGGGATGCGGATGGCCATGCCCGGGATGATATTGTAATCGTAGATAATCTCTGCATTCAGCGACTTGACAGCTTCGACAAGAGGTTCTTTGCCGACGTTCTCATCGTACATGACAATAAGGGTGTTGGGGCTGTACTCTTCGTCAAAAACGGCCCTTGTCCGGTAATCCGAAGGATTGAACCGTGTGAAAAAGTTCACGATATAGCTGTTTGATGAGACTTTTTCTTCAGACGAGATGGTGTTCTCATCCACCACATGGAAGGCGTAGGTTTTCCCGTGCTGGTAATTGCTGTCGTCCTCGCCGAGGCTGCGGTTGTTGTCCCACTCGGCGTTTGTGAAAATGGTGACGGAGGCGCGATAAGTTACATAGTGCCAGCTGTCGAGGATGTTGCCCGCCATGTCCCGGGTATAGCCGATGCCTTTTTCGGCAAACTCCATGACGGACTCCGGCGTGACCGGATGGGACTCGATGACGCCCGCGGTCTTGTATTGGACCTCGGAGAGGGCCCACGACCCGAGAAGGTTGATTTTGGCTCCGGTGAAGTCCTTATAATCGCCCGGCTCCATCTTCTCGCATGTGGACGCGGAGAAAACCACGGCGGCAATGGCCAATAGGAAGGAGAGGAACTGTTTCATCTTGCCATGTTTTTCCCATTGTTCTGCAAAAAGACTGCCAGAGGAAATGATGGCAGGGACAAGCAGATATTCAAGTTCTCGCTTGCCGGCAAGCCTTCCTTTCTATGAAGGAAGTAGAACGGAACTACATGGCTCATGTTTTTGGCGTTCGCAGAAAAAAAACTATATTTGTTTTATGGCAAACGAAAGATTATACAGCGGAATCCAAAGGCCGCAATACACACCTGAGCACATTGACTCCCTGAAGGAAGACGAGGTCTTCGTCTTCGGATCCAACCTTGCCGGCATCCACGGTGGTGGCGCGGCTTATGCCGCCCTCCGACTTTTCGGTGCCGTGATGGGCTGCGGAGTCGGTCTCCGCGGTCAGAGCTACGCCATCCCGACGATGCAGGGCGGCGTGGAGACCATAAAGCCTTATGTGGATGATTTCATCGCGTTTGCCAAGGAGCACCCCGAGCTTTTCTTCTATGTAACCCGCATCGGCTGCGGCATCGCCGGGTTCCGGGACAAGGAAATAGCGTCCCTGTTCAAGGAGGCGCTTGGGCTCGAAAATGTCTGTCTTCCGGAATCTTTCGTGAAAAACTTGAAATAGTTTTTCCGTTTCCTGCCAGGCTTTGGCATTCTGGCTGGTTACCTTTGCTTCATCATTATCAATCCTTAAAGATTCAAAATTATGATGAAGTATTTGGCAATGGCACTGCTGGGGTTGGTTATGCTTTCCGGGCCGCACCGCATTTCAAGTATCGAGCACAGCGGCTCGTGGATCTACCTGTATGACGATTCCGGCAAGAAGTACCAGACCCTCAACGCCAGTCAGGTCGGAGAGATCCTGGGCTACATTTCCACTTTCTTCGTGTCGCGTAGCGGCAGCTGGATCTATCTCTGGGATGCCGAAGGGAAGAAGTACAAGACCCTCAATGCAAGCATCATCGGAGAGGTCCTGACCGTATCCGGAAATACCTTCACCTCCCGGAATGGGAGCTGGATCTACACCTGGGACAGGGACGGGGAAAAGATAAACACAAGGACGGCCAGATAGCCGCCTGCCGACCGGATGGCCGCGCGATGGACGCCTTCCGGGAGAAGTTCTT
>Ga0247611_10006020_pt1 | contig 15721 bp, 22 predicted proteins | sample 177DNAGHGhighgp2_FD_192422 | JGI IMG/M metagenome (GOLD analysis project Ga0247611, IMG submission 192422) | Sheep rumen microbial communities from Palmerston North, Manawatu-Wanganui, New Zealand - 1770 DNA GHGhigh gp2 | ecosystem: Host-associated > Mammals > Digestive system > Stomach > Rumen...
GGACCGTGTAGCCGGTGACAACCACCTCGTCCAGAAGCTGGGCGTCCTCCTGCATGACCACCGACATATTTTCAGTGGCAGGGAGTTCCAAGGTGGTGTAGCCGATGGAGGAGAAAACCAGAATGGCCCCCTCATTGACGCGGATGGTGAAATTCCCGTCAAAATCGGTCGTCACGCCATTCGTCGTTCCTTTCTCCATGACAGCAGCCCCGATGACTCCGTAACCGTCGGCAGCGGAAGTCACGACGCCGGTCACTTCGATCTGCTGGGCGAAGGCCGTCAGGCCGACAAGCAGAAGGAAGCTTGTGAAAATCGTTTTGAAATGATGCATAAGTGTATTGGTTGATTATAAGGTGCAATGCGGTCTCGCCGCAAAGATAGCCCCACGCAACCGAAAGGGATGAAACGTTTGTTGCGGATGATGCATCAAATGTTTCCTTGCAACATCTTTTGCATTTTTCTTTATATTTGTAGCATCGTATGAACAGGTTATACCATTGAGATGTTTTGTGCCCTGAAACCCGTCGATGCCGTCTGTCAATTCGTCGCGACGGTCTATACGCGGCTTTTCCAGTTCCTCGCCATCCCGACGGTGGCCCTGTTCACCAAGAGTCATGAACGGCTGTGCGGCCTTCATCCTCGTCAGTTCGCTCTTCGTGATGCAGAACGGCGGAATCACCCTGGGCATCGGGTCCATGCTCCTCTGGGTCCTCGTTTCCGTCATCTCCGCCGTGGGCAACGCCGGCGTCCCGATGGGCTGCTTCTTCCTGACGGTCTCCCTGATGACGGGCATCGGCGCGCCTGTCGAGGTCATGGGCCTCATCCTCCCCATCTACACCATCATCGACATGGTGGAAACGTCAGCTGCATTTCAGTGTGCAGTTCTACCGGACCTACCCGAAAGTGAACGCACTGCGTTCACAATTGAACTGGACTCAATACAGGACCTTGATACAGATTTCAGATCCCGACAAACGGGAATACTACGAGCTGGAATCCGTCAACAACTGCTGGACGGCCCGTGAACTGGAGCGGCAGAAAAACTCACTCCTGTACGAACGCCTTCTCAAGAGCAACGACAAGGAAGCAGTCCTCGCTGTTGCCCGGAAAGAAAGGATTCCGGAATCCCCCACCGAGGTCGTCAAAGACCCGATGTATTTGGAATTCCTGGGGCTGGAGCAAAAGGCTCACTACTACGAGAGCGAATTGGAAGACTCCCTCATCACCCATCTTAAGGATTTTTTGATGGAACTTGGCAACGGATTCCTTTTCAGTGACAGGCAGAAGCGCATCCTCATCGAGGACGATGAATACAAAATCGACCTTGTCTTCTACAACCGCCTGCTCCGATGCTTCGTCCTCATCGACCTCAAAACCCACAAGGCTACCCATCAGGACCTCGGCCAACTTCAGATGTACGTCAACTACTACGACCGGGTTGAGAAACTGCCGGACGAAAACCCTACCATCGGCATCCTCCTCTGCACGGAGAAAAACGACACCGCCGTCCGGATGACCCTCCCCGAAGACAACACCACCATCATCGCCAGCAAATACGAACTCTACCTTCCTTCCACTGAGCAACTGGTAGAGGAAGTCGAGGAAGGCAAACGTGAATTCGACCGCCTGAAACAGCAGGAATCCGCCAGGCAAGCCGAGAGCAATGATGAATAGCCATCAATAGAAAGCGGCCGAAGCCAGCAAAGCCTGGCCTCGAAGGGATTCATAGCCCAGTTCACCGACCAGCAACGGTGCATCAAGCCAGTCGAAGTCCGCATAGACATATAGTGTCTTCATACCTTATTGCTTCTTGGATGCACGTTCACGATGTTTCAATGCAAGATCCTGCAATGCCCTTCCCATTTCGTCCTTCTGCGCCAACAACAGGATGTCATCATCCAACTGGAGGGCATAGAGCACACGGAGATAGATTCCGATGGCAACGGTCGGAGCACCTTTTTCAATTCTGGCTATCGTCATGGGGGAACAGGTGGCGCGTTCAGCCACTTGCGCTACACTCAGGTTACGACGCAATCGTGCCAACCTGATCTGCTCGCCGACAGTCTGCATCTTCTGTTCCAATTTCCGGGGCAGTTTATTACCCATTGTCGTTTTGCTCATACAGGAATACAAGTCCACATTACGAGTGCAAATTTAGTGATTTTTCTCTATTTTATGTTATATTATCATAAAAGATGATATTTATGGGCCATGACGGAATATCGCTGACTGCAGTGTTTGAAAAACATTTCGGGAGACACGTCAGACGGTCAGTCGAAGTGATTGTAGATGACGACCGGCCGTGAGGAGCGGATGCTCATGGACGGGAACCAGATGTCGCCGGGGGTGAGGCCGCAGGCTTCGACGGCCTCCTGGGCGTACTCAAGGCGCCCGAAGCGGGAGTCCACGTTGTTGGTACCGAAGGTGAACTTGATGCCGCGCTCCTTGGCCCGCCGGATGATGTCGAAGCTGGGAATCCGGTAGCGCGGATTGATCTCCAGGGCGATGTGGTACTTCTCCAGCACATCCAGGACGCGGTCCACCCGATCCGGCGTCCAAAGCCGGTCGTAATCCCCCTGAAGGGCATCCGGCAGGAAGGTGGGATTGGCATAGATGTCCGCCGGTTCGTTGGTCAGGATCAGGACCGTCTGGTCCACCAGGTGGTCCATGTAGGCCTGAGGAATGATCAAGAAGGACCTGGCCGACCTTCAGAGGCTCAGGGAGCGCACCCTGCCCGTCAAGGTGGGGCGGGCCGTCCAAGCGTCCGTCCGCGAGAACTTTCGGAAGGGTCAGTTCTACGACGGCGAGAAGTGGGTCACTCCGCTCCGGACCACCCTAGGCTTCCGTGGTGCCGGCGGCCAGTACGGGCCGCTGCTGTCCGGATTCAATCACCTAATGATGTCCACGGACTACTACGTCCCCCGTCCGGGCACGGTGGTCATCTTCAACAACGAGGTGTATGCGGCCACGCACAACGATGGGGAGCAGATCGGGGTGACGCCCAGGATGCGCAAATACTTCTGGGCGCGCCACCTGGAAGACAAGAAACGGTACGGCCCGGAAGCTCCGGAGACGGAGTTCTGGAAGCGCATGGCCCTCAAGAAGCCGGGAAGCCGCATAAAAATCCCCAGAAGACACTTTCTCGGCCCGGACAAGGTAGTTGACCGGACCGTAACGGATATCATCAACAAGGAGCTGGAAGGCTTCATCAAAACGCATTCACATGGAACAATTACTTCTCGATCTCATTAATCTCCTGAGCACGGAGATGCCCGAGCTCGTCAAGGTGGACGAGGACTACGGCCAGCTGGAGATGATCAACCGCGAGGACCGGAGCACCTACCCGCTCCTCTTCCCGGCCGTCCTCGTCGATGCGCCGGAAGTGGGCTGGTCGAACATCGGAGGCCTTTCGCAGAAGGGCGACGCGACAGTCCGGGTGCGTCTGATCATCGACTGCTACGATGACACCCACGCAGGATCCGGGACCACCCGGCTCATCAAGGAGCGCGCCGAGATGCGCTCCAAGGTACACCGGCTGCTGCAGGGCTACCGCGTGAACGAAAACTCCACCCTCATCCGGACCGCCAGCCGGTTCTATACCTGGGACCACGGCATCAAGGTCTACGAGCAAACCTACACCTGCGTCGTCACCGAACTCATCCAGCCGGACACCCAGCCAGTCAAGGCCACCCCGAAGGTCACAGTCCAGGTGCCCCGCCTCGGCGAGCGCTCCTTCACCGACGAGTACACCCGGCAGTACGAATAATCGCCTTAGGTATACGGTTTCTAAATAAAATAAGCGATAAGCAAGACCGCTTATCGCTTGAAGTGTTGATTTATATAGAGTTTACAGAGTTGCCTCGCTTAATTCTTCACCGATAACCTTGATTGCCTTGACTATCTTTGAAGTGGTTTTCTCTCCCGGATAAGAAACCCCGCTTTTGTAGGCTCTCATCTTACTTTCGTTTACACCGACATACTCGGCGAATTTGGTTACATTGATAAAATCAAAAAAGTTGAAGAAGGAAGGAATATCGTACCGATACTCTATCGATACGCCTTCAATTTCAGGCACGTCGTGCCCCTCGTTTTTTTCTTCAAGAATCGCTTCCTCGATACTGCGTCGGAAATCTTTCTTTGCTTCTGACACAGAATCGCCAAAGCCTCCGAAGAAGCTATTACCGAAATGATCCTCGGAATATACGGAGTACAATCCGTCAGACCCTTTTTCGATAACGGCCTTAATTCTTGCCTTATCCATGAGTTCAGTCAGTTGATGTGTTTGTTTGTGTGTTTGTTTGTGTGTTTTTTTGTGTTTTTCTTTCATACGGGCCTGAAACTGGGCGGGGAGTTAAATCCCCGCCTGTTTCATAATACTACTCAAGGTGCCGTTCGGAACTTCCTTGGATTGGTGCCTTGGCACGCGAATCTTCGCTTGTGTAATTGGCGAAAACCATACATCGTGCTCTTTTCCCGGCTGTATCTCGTAACAACCGTGTGATTTCAACAACTTCTTCAACTCATTAACTCTCATCTGTTATAAAAATCAACATTGCAAAGGTAACATATTTGCTGCTAACATACAAGAAAAAGTAGCAAAATCGTAACCATTCAAAAAAAAGAACTGCGCCAGAGTCCTGGAACAGTTAAACCCGAGTCAACTTCCACACGCGATAGGACACGCGGACAGTCAACCAAAATCAGGAACAGTCATTCTGCATCATATTGTTCAAACTGAGCCTGGAGCCCAAGTTCGTCCAGAAGAGAAGGCAACTCGCTGATAGCAAGGACACTTACGAAGACGTGTCAACTTTTGAAAAAGAAATCCCTGAAAAAAGTTGAAAAATGTCTACTTTTGTAAATCCAGATGCCATGAAAAAATCACCGGTGTCTACTTTCGAAAATAAGTATTAACAAAAAAATCATTTCGTGTCTACTTCTCGCGCGCGGTACAGATACCCCATTTTTCAGACAAAAATAGGGCTTTTTTTTGCCTTAGACCCCTCCGAATCACCTTTATTTTTCCTGGATTTGTCCACCCATTTGTCCACCCATTTGTCCCCCCATTGACATTTTTGCCAGCCTTGACCATTTTCGTAACCTCACGAAATAGATGGCCGCCAGGGCTCCGGATCATATCCACTTTAACAGCGGATCCAAAGCGCCTGGCAGCATCAATATCGCCCGTTTGGGGCCTTCTACGACCTTTTCAGGCCAAAAATAGGGGTTTCCTTGCCCTGGTGTTAAAATACCGTTTAAACAGGGCGTTTTAGCCGGCCCCTGGTGTTAACCAGATGTTAAGCAAAAGTTGTAATTCGTTTTGGTCGGCGGCTTTTTCCAAAAACCTCTCAACACTATCAAAACCAATACCTTACGGGGAGACCTCTACCTTCAACAGTACGTGTCTTTTGTTTTTACCCCCTTAATGGGCCATCTCCTTCGTGAGGTCGCCCTTGAGGTGGACATGGTAATCGATGACCGGGAAATCGCGCTGCTGGAGGCGGATGATGCCGTCCCGCCGCTCGTCCACGGGCGGGAGGGTATCGGCCGGATTGACCGTTCCTTCCGGGAGGTCCATGCCTCCCCTTCGGTCAGAGTCAGTTCAGAAGGAACCGTGGTGCATCCGGCCAGGGCCAGGAGCGTGAGGAGAAGGGTCTTTTTCATGAGGCATGTCAGTTTGTTCCGGGGCACAGAGCGGAAAAAATCTTTGCGAAGATAATGAAAATCCGTAAATTTACGCTGCGAAACGTAAAACAGCACGAAGCATGACACTCGAACAACAGATCCAGGAAGATATCAAGGCCGCGATGAAGGCCAAGGACAACGTTGCCCTCGCCGCCACCCGCGCCGTCAAGGGAGAAATCCTCCTTTTCAAGACCTCCGAAGGAGGCAGCAAGGAAGTGAGCGACGCGGATGTCCTCAAGATGGTCCAGAAACTCATCAAGCAGCGCAGGGAATCCGCCGAGCAGTACACGGCTGCCGGCCGTCAGGAACTGGCCGACAACGAATTGGCCGAAGCCGCCGCCATGGAGAAGTATCTTCCCAAGCAGCTTTCCGTGGAGGAAGTGAAGGCGAAAGTCCGGGAGATCATTGCCCAGGTGGGCGCCACCTCCCTCAAGGACATGGGCAAGGTGATGGGCGCCGCGAACAAGGCCCTCGCCGGCCAATCTGACGGCCGCACCATCTCCACGGTGGTCAAGGAACTGCTGGGCTAATAATCGACCGGCAAAGCATTAATATAGACGACATACAGACATGAAACTGGCAGAAGCGCTGAACCAGCGGGCGGACCTGCAGAAGCGGATCGCCCAGCTTCGGGAAAGAATCTCGAACAACGTGAAGGTTCAGGAAGGAGACCAGCCGGCGGAGAAGCCGGAAGACCTCTTCACCGATCTGGACAAATCCCTGAAAGAACTGGAATCCCTGATCGTCCGGATCAACCGGACCAATCAGGAAACGACTTGGGAGGGCAAGACCCTGACAGAAATGATTGCGGCGAAGGACGTGCTATCCCTGCACCTCTCCACCCTGCGCGCCATCCTGGATGAAGCGAATGTCCGCAGCGACCGGTTCTCCCGCAACGAAATCAAGTTCGTCCGCACCATCGACGTGAACGAACTGCAGAAGCGGGTCGATGACCGGTCCCGGGACCTCCGCGAACTGGACTCCCGGCTCCAGCAGGCGAACTGGATGACAGACCTCCTGTAATCAAGCCCCGGGCAGGGCGGGCACACCTCCGGACGGGAGGTAAAAACGTCCAACCCACATTGCGTGATCGGGAAACGGAGCCGTTCCCACCCGGTATTGTCCGGCTCAGCACCGCGTACAGGCGCACATTTTACGGCGTACATCTTACAACCGCGTGCCGACTGCCCAGGCAGAGGCTGACTCACTTTGAGCCAGCCTCTTTTTATAAGAGGAGAGGGTCTTCTAACGAGTCCGAACTATATGTTTCCCAGATGGACTGTCTTGATGCCGAAGTTCAGGGCTATATCCCGTGCATTGAGAAGGGTCGCCTTGGGAGTCGGTCCGACGCCGGTGAACCTGTATCTCGGGAAGAAGCGGCTGAAGTGGAGCGGGACATCCTGCAGGTGGTTATCTGCCATCCAGGTACATAAGTCCGTTATCTGTTTCTCTGAATCATTCACCCCCGGGACAAGCAGGTTGGTCAGTTCCAGATGGACACCGGCCTCTCTCATGGAAAGGATATTCTCCAGCACGGGCTCCGGAGATGCCCCGCAATACTTGCGACAGACCTCTTTGTCCATGGCCTTGATGTCGATGTTCGCCGCATCGAGGAAAGGCAATATCTCGTTCAAAGGCTCCTTTTCCACATACCCCGCCGAAACGAGGATGTTCTTGAGGTCGGCCTGATGTGCCAGAGAGGCGATGTCATGCATATACTCCCACCAGGTGAATGGCTCGGTGTAAGTATAGGCGATGGAGGGGAGGCCTCGCTGAAGGCAGAGCCCGACCATCTGCTCGGGGGTGACGAAGGAGGATTCCACCGCGTCGGGGGCGGCCTGGGAAATGTCGCTGTTCTGGCACCATCGGCAGGCAAGGTTGCAGCCCGTGCAGCTAAGGGACAGGCAGCGGGTCCCGGGAAGGAAATGGTTCAGGGGCTTCTTTTCGACCGGATCGACGGCAAGGGCACACGGTCTTCCATACGAAAGGGCGTATAGTTTGCCGTTCCGACATTCGCGGCTGCGGCACGCTCCCCTTCCGCCTTCCCGGATGCGACAATGACGCGGGCAGAGCAGGCACTCCACCCCGTCTTCCATCGTCTTGTAGAACCGCGCTTCGGTCATCACAATTCCGTTTCCTTGACCACTTCGGTCTGATAGGTATACAGATCGGCCTCCTTCCAGCCGTACCAGCCGATGCCCGCCTTGTCCCGGGCACAATGGCCGAGGAACTCTTCCGTGGTCCAGCCCGTCTCCTCGGCGACCTGGGGCAGGAAGGTGCCATGGTGCGGGCCTTTTATCATGTAGATGCCGTCCCTGCCCAGTTTGAACTCGTCGATGGACGATATCTTCTTCAGCGGAGACAGGACGGACACCTCGATCTCGACCTTGTGCGCCTCGCTGCGGGACAGCGAAGGGAACCGGGGATCGGAGAAGGCCGCACTCCGGGCCATTTCCCGAATCGTTGCCTGGAGGGAGTCACTGGAAGTGAACCTGCCGATACAACCCCGCAAACGGCCATTCAGATAGAGCGTTACAAAGACGCCGTACCCTTTCTCTTTCAAGATGCCGACAGGCGTGTCGTCCAGGTCGTTGTCCAGCCGGAGGGATGAATAAATGGCCTTTCTGGCCGTTGCGATCATCGCTGATTTCTCCTCCTGGCTAAACTGGAACAGATGCCCGGCCTGTTCTTTCTTTCCGGTGTCCTCCATCCGGGTAACCGCAAAAGCGTTATACCCGACGACCGCATCCTTGTCTCCATACGGGGAGTCACCGGAGTTCCGGTATATCAGGTGATTCACCGCGAAGCGGTCCCTCCCCTGCCTGTCCATCAGATCCAGCAGCACCGCGATGGCGCAGGCTCCGCAGGCAGCGGTGTCCTCCCCGGCGTATTCCATCTTCCGGATACGGGAAAGCGCCTCCAGGAAATCGTCCAGCCCGCCGGAAGAGATGACCTCCGCCAGGTAGAGGTCCGATTTCCGGGCATCGTCATAAGCCGGGTAATGCGAGAAGTCGGAGCTGATGACGAACAGGTTATCTTCCGTAAAGAAGGGCTCCAGGGCCTCGGCCAGTTTCCGGAGGACGGGCAGGCGCTGTGTTCCGATGACGATCGGAACGATAGGAGGCACCTCTCCGAATACCGTCTGGAGGAAAGGCAGCTGCACTTCCAGGCAGTGTTCCTTATCATGGGCGTCCGTCCGGAAAGTGAAGGCGCCCTCGCCCCTGCTGATGAGCTCCTTACCCACGGATGTGTCAATGGGCACCTTTCCCAACGGCGTTTCCGCCAGGGAATACAGTGTATCGACGCTGGCCCCGGTGAACCCCACCCGGTGGCTGGGGCCGATGAGGAAGATCCGTTTGTAGGGGTGATCCTTCGGGATCTGGCTGAAGGCCGAAGCGGCCACCTCCCCGCTGAATACGTACCCGGCATGGGGAACGATGATGGCCTGGGGTGCCTTTCCCCCGGTCGGACGGATCCAGCCGTCCAACATGGATTTCAGTTCATGGGCGGATGAGGGATAGAAAGACCCCGCGACAGCGGGTTTCCTTACTTTCTGGGGTTCGGAATAACGGGACATGGCAGGAGCGTTTAACGTGAATACGGCCAAAAGCAGTACGAGTCCGATATGATGAAAGAAGGAACGCATCTGATAAAGGCTGAATCACAGTTACCGTTACAAATATAGCCCCAAAATCACATTTTCGGAAACCATGACGACATGAATTCTGCGCGCAGGTCCTTCCTTTTTTCGTATCTTTGTTTTCCCGTTGGCCCGACCTGAGGCGGGGGCCTGACCTGAACAAAAACTGAAAACGACGATGTTCAACAAGCATGACATTTCGCGGGACGCTTGCCAGCTCTTCGGCGGGCAGGCCCGCAAGGGATACGACTGGTGGTGGCACTCTTTCACCGCCCATGATGCCGAGACCGGAGAGCCCAAGCCTTTCTTCATCGAGTTTTTCCTCTGCAATCCTTCCCTGGGAGGAGACAAGCCCGTCTTCGGCCAGTTCCCCGGCAAGCCCCGGAAACCGTCCTACCTGATGGTCAAGTGCGGCGCCTGGGGCGAGGATGCCGCGCAGCTCCATCGGTTCTTCGGCTGGAAGGAGATAACTGTTGACATGAGGGTCCCCTTCTCCATCACGGCCGGAGACTGCATCCTGACGGAAACGGCCACCCGGGGCCATGTCCAGGCCGATGGTTCCGCCGCCCATCCGGAGTGGATGTGCCAGGACGGTGAGATGTCGTGGAATCTCCGCATCGACAAGGTCACGGCCTTCAACGTCGGCTACGGCGCCGGCAGCCTCTTCCGGAAGATGCAGGCCTTCGAGATGTTCTGGCACGCCGAGGGGATGAAGTCCCGCTTCGAAGGGGAAGTGGTCTGGAACGGCAGGCGGTACGTCGTCCGCCCGGAAGACTGCTACGGGTATGCCGACAAGAACTGGGGCAAGGACTTCACGTCACCCTGGGTTTGGCTGTCGTCGAACAACCTCACGAGCGAGATAACGGGGAAGAAGCTGATCGACAGCGTCTTCGACATCGGCGGAGGTTGTCCCAAGGTGGGTCCCGTCGCCCTGCCCCGGCAGCTGCTCTCCGCCTTCTGGTACGAGGGAAAGCCCTTCGAATTCAATTTCTCGAAGTTCTGGACACGGGTGCGGACGAAGTTCGACTGCCGGGAGACCGACACTCAGATTATATGGCACGTGGAGCAGTCGTCCACCTCCGGGAGGATGGTCACGGACATCACTTGTGAAAAGAAAGACATGCTCCTGGTGAACTACGAGGCCCCGGACGGACAGAAACGGCACAACCGCCTCTGGAACGGAGGGAACGGAACAGGAACCATCCAGCTGTTCGACCGGAAAGGGAAACTCATCGACCGGATCCATGCCGAAAACATCGGCTGCGAATACGGCGAGTACTGCTAGTCACCGGACCGTCACATGGGTCGCGCCCATCGGGCCGAAGGTATAGGTGCAGCTGACGGCGAAGACTTCGTCCAGTTCCTTGCGGATGGCGGAGGCGAGCACGCCGTCCCCTACCCCGTGGATGAAGGTGATGCGTTTTCCCCTGTGCTTGAGGTTCTTCCGGAGGACCTGGCGGAAGTAATCCATCTGGTACTCCAGGGCGGCCCATTCCGGGATCCCGTCGCTGCCCGGGATGCGGTCGATGTGAAGGTCCACGGTCAGGTCCGCGAGCGGATCTTCCGATGCCAGGGGCTCCTCGGCGTCCTTGGTGCGCCGGGGCTGGATGGAGGAACGCAGCTTCCGGTCCTCCTCCGGGTTGATCGGGATGAACTCGCTCCGGACGGCGCGGATGACCAGACCGTCGAGTTCCAGCTCGTAATAATCCTTCCCGAATCCCACGATGGTCGCCGTGTCGTTGGTATCCATCATCCGGACTTTCTGTCCCTTGACGAGCCCCTCGTTCCGGGCGTATTCCTCCTCCTTCGACTTGAGAATGACCGTCTTGGAACGGGGCTTCTGGACAGGCGACTTTTCCGGCTCCGCCGGAGCCAGATCCTTCTTGATGACCTTCAGGTCCTTGAGGCTGGATAGTTTCATCTTTCGATCCTGACCAGTTCCAGTTCGAATATAAGTGTGCTGTGGGCAGGGATATCGTCCATCTTCATGGCTCCATAGCCCCACTTGGCCGGGATACAGACCTCCCACTTGTCCCCTTCGTGCATCCGGGTGAGGGCGATCTGCCAGCCCATGATGAGGTCTCCGACCACGAACAGCGCCGGAAGCGGCTGCTCTTCCGTCGTATCGAAGACGGTCCCGTCGATGAGACGGCCGGTGTAGTTGACATAGACGATGCTCCGGGGCGTGGGCTTCCTGGTGCCATGACCTTCTTCCAGCACCCTATACAGGACGCCGTTGTCCAGGACCACAATCCCTTCTTCCTGGGCTTTTACCTGAAGGAACGCCTCGTTTGCCTCTTTGTATGGATTCGGCCTTTTATTTCTTCTGCGCTGCATGATAGGTACTGATTACTTTTTCTATGGATCCCTCAGGGATGGAGACGTCCTCCTTGAAAAGCGACACTCCCCCATCCTTCGATGAGGGTTTCCAGTTGCCGACAATCTCGCCGTCCCATGCGATTACGGACTTGAAGATGCCGAAATTGTTATGCGCGTGATGGGCTTTGTCCGGATGGAGGACGACGTCCCTGCTTTTGTAACCGATAAGGTATTCGTCGTATGCCGGAAGAAGGAGCAAGGTGCCGCCGCGAACGCCTCTCGTGCTGGCCTCGCTGTGGATATAGAATTCCCTTCCTTTCCATCGCTCCGGGCGTAGTTCATCACCGAGCGATGCGATTCCCTGCCGGCATTCGCCCGCATTGAGTCCGCTCCACCACACAAAGTCCTCGAGTGTTGCCGGTCCATGGCTACGGAAATACTTCCTGGCAAGAAGGGCAAGGGACTCCTCCCTGCTGAGAGGGGATGACACCGGCACCCTTTCCCGGACCAGCCTGTAGGTGTTCCTCGGGCCGAGCGATCCGCTGCAGACAAGGCCCTCCAGCTCTGCCATCCGGAGCTGGTGATTATATACGAGCCTGTCTTTGGGGATTCCTCCATCGAGAAGGGCCTCCCCAATGACATCCTCCGTCACCTCTCCCATGCTGGCGACCGTGTCTTCGATGATCGTCAGGATCCGTTCTTTCTCCTTTCCGGAATAGGCGAACCCAAGGGATTTGGTCCAGCCGTCGAGGACAGCCATCCCCTTGTCATGGCAAAGTGTCCGCAGCCAATGGTAATCGTCAGATGCCACCAGCTGCCAGGTGCCGCGAAGAAGATGCGCCCTGAGAACCCTGCCATCGTCAAAAGCGGTTTTGAAGGCCTTGTAAGAGGGTTTTCTTGTTCTCATGGCCACAGCCCAGCGCATCGCCCTGTAGTCCTGCGCCTGCATCGCCCCGAACCACGACACAACCTCCGCAGGATTACCAAACTGCGGAGCGGCGAGCTGCTGGCTCAGAAGACGTGCGGATACCGGTTTCAAACGGGGAGGAAACTGGGGGATTCAACGATAAAGGAACACGTATTTGATACGGGGTATTTGACGGTGACGGAGTCACTCGGAAGGGATCTCCTTCCTTATCTTCTTCCGGTCATAGACCTTCCTGGATTTATGCAAGACCTTCCTGAAGGAAACGGGCTTTCCGTGCTGCTCGATCTCTTCCAGCCGAGCCGCACGGCGGTTGGCCAGCATGAAGTCGGCTTCGCTGATGTGGAGTTTCTTTTGTTTCTTCTTCGGTTTCATAGTCCCAATTACGACTGAGGGTAGTAATTCAGCCCGTTCGTTTACCGATTCCCGGGGACGGCCCGCCCGGATCCCCCAGTCTTATGGCGGATGAATCTGACCGATCCCGTACCGTACTTCCTGTCCACTTTTATCATCAGGACAGGAAGAGTCCAGTAGGACTGTTTGTTCCCCAAAGTCTCCGTGTATGTGAAGACGAGTTCTTCGCCCTCCTGACGCAGGGACTCCGGGTCAAGTGTGGTCAGGTTGTTTGTCGCCGGGTCCACCACGGCAAGGACGAACTCGCCATCCCAGTCAACAGGCGTCGGCTGTCCGTCCGTTCCCATAAGCGTGGCCATCCCGAAAAGGCTCTCGAACGTGGCGCGGTCATCGATCTTTCCTTCAACCGGCAATTCCGCGTCGTTGCGGACATAGTAATTCCTCATCCGGGTGTATGGCAACTCGGATTGAGGCTGGCAGGACAGAATGCAGACAAGCCCTGCAAATACAGAAAGCATTCTTCTCATACTATTGAACTTTCCATCTGACACGCCAGCGTCCGTTCTCGTAATCGTGGCTGAGGATCCTGAAGGTACCGATTTCCGAGGTGTTCTTCACATGGGCACCGGCGCAGGCGCAGGCGTCGTAATCCCCTACCCGGACAATCCGGAGCGTGTCAGAGACGCCCTCCGGGAGTTTGCTCATGTCCACGATCCCCACAGCTTCCTCCCTGGGGAGAAACTCCACCGTGACGGGAAGGTTCCTGGCGATAACATCGTTGACGGTCTTTTCGATCCGGGCGATCAGCTCATCCGAAGGAGCCTCCGCCAACTCATAGTCACACTTGGATTTCTTTCGTTCGATGTGGGCGTTCCTGGACCTGGGGCAGCCGAACAGGCGCACCATCGTTGCATTGAGGATATGCTCCGCCGTATGCATGGGCGGATACTCTTCCTTGTTATGCGGGTTGAGTACGGGCTCTTCCATGGCCGGAGGTGTGGAAAGGATCATAGCCAAATCACTTTGAATATGCGAATATACGGATTTCCTGCGAGGTGATGATGTCGTGTCCGGTTTTTCCGGACTTGGCGAGACGGACCATGGCGGCCGCCACATCTTCCGTGGGCATCGGTGTCCAGGAGCGCATGAGACCGATGGCATTCAGCACCTTCAGGACAACCACGCCGGCTTTTTCTCCGAACCGGTCGCTCCCCTTCCGGATCAGGGACGGAGGACGGAGGATGAAACAGCCCGGGAAGCCGAGTTTCGCCACGTCTTCATCCAGCCTGCCTTTCATCCTGGAATAGAATATCTTGGATTTAGCGTCGGCCCCGACGGAGGAAACAAGGATGTACTGCCGGACGCCGTTTGCCCATGCGGCCTTCGCAACTTCAAACTGATACGTATAATCCACCTTCCACTGGGCATCCCGGCTGCCGGCTGCCTTAATCGTGGTGCCCAGGCAGGAGAAGAGGACATCGCCCGTAAGAAGGCCGGTCCACCCCTCGGGATGGTCAAAATCAACTACATGGGAGACCAGCTTGGAGGAAAGGAGGGGCATCTCCCTTCTTACAAAGACATCGACCCTTTCAAAAGAGTCATCCTTAAGCAGCTGAGCTACAAGGTCTTTTCCGACGGCGCCGGTGGCGCCTATGACAAGTGCTTTCATCGGCGGTAATCTTGGGGATTGTACTTTAATGCATCCGACGGCCAGCCTTCCAGGTTATGGCCGGTGTCCAGGCCCCGGACGGCGTCCATTTCGTCATCCGAGAGGTCGAAGTCCAGCGTGTACAGATTCTGGACCATCCGCTCCCTGTGGACTGACTTGGGGATGACGATGACGCCCTGCTGGGTCAGGAAGCGGAGCGCGACCTGGGCGGCCGTCTTTCCATGCGCCGCTCCGACCTCGGTCAGGACGGAATTCGTAAAAATGCCGTTCAGGCCTTCGGCCAGCGGCCCCCAGGATTCCACGGCGGTTCCGGCCGCGGCCATCCTGACCATCATCGGCCGCTGCTGGTAAAAGACATGGGTCTCAATCTGATTGACCGCAGGGATGATCGAAGCGTTCCGGACCAGCCGGTCAAACTGCTCAGGATAGAAGTTGGATACGCCGATGCTCCTCAGGCATCCTTCTTTCACGAGGTCTTCGAAGGCCGCCCAGATCTCTCCGTCGTTTCCCATCGGCCAATGGATGAGCATGAGATCCAGATAGTCCAGCCGCATCCGCTGAAGGGTGCCCTTCACGTTTTCTTTCGCCCGCTGGTAAGACGGCCTGGAGAGGCACAGTTTCGAGGTAATGAAAACCTCGTTGCGGGGGATGCCGGATTTCCGGACCGCCGCCCCCACCATCGCCTCGTTTTCATAGTACTGGGCAGTGTCCAGCGAACGGTATCCTACGCTGAGCGCATCCATTACGCACCGTTCCGTAACGGAAGGGTCCACCAGGTACACGCCGTACCCGATGATGGGCATGTCCATGCCGCTGTTAAGTTTGACCGTATCCATATCCATCAAGTTATTCTGATCAGTAATTCCCTAAGGTTCGAAAATACACCCGGCCCGTCAATGGCATTCATCTTTCTGCTTCATGACGGTCCAGGGCCCGGGACATCAGTTCCCGGCCCTTGTCGATAATCTCGCCGGCCCGGGCGTAGGCGGCCACTCCCTGGTAGGAATCGTAAGGGAGGCTCACCAGGATGTCGGGCGGGTTCAGGGCGATGCTCTGGCGCGCCATGGCGCAGTTCATGATGCCGAAACTCCGGTCCAGGATGGTCGCCACATTGTCGTCGGCCCCGGTC
>Ga0247611_10006021_pt1 | contig 15721 bp, 17 predicted proteins | sample 177DNAGHGhighgp2_FD_192422 | JGI IMG/M metagenome (GOLD analysis project Ga0247611, IMG submission 192422) | Sheep rumen microbial communities from Palmerston North, Manawatu-Wanganui, New Zealand - 1770 DNA GHGhigh gp2 | ecosystem: Host-associated > Mammals > Digestive system > Stomach > Rumen...
ACATATATCCTTCCATAGTTATTGGTATATTAGCAATATCTAGTTGTCTAGCAATTCCTTTAATTGTATAAGTAAGAAATCCTTCACCTAGTGTTTCTTCATACTCTGTAAAAATACCAGTATAATACTGATTTTGTAATGTCATACCACCACCAGGTGTCTTGTATCCGTATCTATAGCTAACAGGCTGTTTTACAGAAGATAATAAGAGATTATGAATAACAGTAGTTGTCTGTTCATCAAAATTACCCGGTGCATAACTTAATTCAAGTGTGAAGGAACAGGCTTGAGAAACACTTCTGTTTTGATGAAATCTGGCAAAATATCTGGGTGGAATAGTATCAATAGTTCCATTAGCAAATTCAAATATTATATAAGGTCCTACGAACCCACGATTCATTATACTATTCATACTCTACCGTATAAAGGACCTTTCCATTCTAATAGAGAAGATAAATTGGGTATTCTTAAAATATCTCCTCTTTTAATTACAAAAGGATCTACAATACTATTTGCTATTGCTATAACCCAGAAGTATTCAGCATTATTATAATATTTATATGCAATTATGTCAATCTATTCTCTTCGTTAGGTTGAACTTCATGATAAACATCTGTTTCTGATTTTTTTATTATATACTGATTTGCTGTTTCTAAATAAGTGTCGTTATTACTATCTATTATTTGTCTATAAATGCTGTATCTAGAAAGACCAGAGTAAATTCTTGGTTTAGCGTATCTCATGTTCCTCTACCTCTTTCCTGTAATATCTCTCCGGCTAATTTTGGATTACCTGTACACTCTGTAACGGTAAAAGATAATGTAACTACATTATATTTATCATCGGCATTTATAGTTTCTCCCCAATCCGTAGAAACTGTTCCAGCAATAACACCTGTGATATAACAACTATTTCCTAGATTAAGTGTTACTTTAGGTACTATAGAATCAGAACCAGTAGGATATACAGCTGACTGAACAGCCGCTACAATATCCTCTACTGTATTAGTATGTTCCATTTCTCTGTGCATTCTAAAAGATACGGAAACAGTTCTAGGTCCAGAATTTTGATAGATTTGGAACGGTTCAGATCTTCCAAGAGGATGTTGACTTGTAAAATTGGACTGTCTAGTATCTGAATAATTTTCAGGCCAGCAAGGGAAAAAGTAAATAATACCATTTATTCGTATCCAACATTTCTTCTGCGAATAATAACCTACTCTACCTTTATTTGTTGTAGATTTTTGAAGTGGTTTACTTTCTTTAGCCTCGATAGTTGTTTCTCTAACTCTGTTCTCGTATGATTCGTTACCTGTAAGAACATTAGGCACCTTTAAGTTACCGGACAACCATACCAATTCCGACGGTTTATCTGGATAAGGATATAAAATATTATTGACCTTATATAGTTCGGTGGTTGTTATACCAAACTCTTCCGCGATACTAGCAAAGGTATCTGTTTCGGTGTATTCATAATCCAAATATGCCATTTGATTTTACACCTACTTCCTTTAATACATAGGCTTCTGTGAATATATCAAAATAACCAGTAACAAATATTTTACCACCGTTTAATGGGTTTACTCTTTGTTTTTGATAATTTATAATCGTCTGAGTAAGATCATATTGTGTACCTTCCATTCCAGGAATACACCAAACACCTTTTTCTTCTCTTGTTATGTTTCTATCTTGAATAAGAAGTTTTTGAACATAATATATATCTTCTCTTGAAGAATTAGGAGTTATTGTTCTACCTAAAAGATAGGATGTTACTAGATCATCTAGTTCACATATTTCTTTTTCGTAACCCCATTCTTGAAGTGTGAATATTGTATTGTTATTCACACTATAATAATTGTTAGCTTCTTCAAAACAAAACAAAGGTAAATCTCTGTGATTAAAGTATTTAGGATACCCAGGTTTATACATACCTGTACTTCCATCATACTTCAGAACCATATATCTATTATAAATTTCTCTATACAGTGATTGTGGTTCTTCTTCGTACTCTTTCTTAACTGATGTAGGTAATGTAGCATATTCCTCGTCTGTATAAAAATTAGAAAACATAAGTCTATTTCTTTTATTATCTGATAAAAAGTAATTACATATTGATATTGGTTCTGACAAAGATCTAACATCACTTCTCTGAATGTTACTATAATCACTTATAGCTTTTTTATCAAGTAGAGGGTAGGTATGGTCTAAATACTTTGCAATATAATGTGCAAATCCATAATTCATATCTATATATGGATAATACTCAGAATTTATCTTAATATCTGAATTGAAGTTTTCTTGTAACATTTGTTGAATATAATGTATCACAAGACCTGTATCCTTAAATTGTTTCTGCATATCCTACCCTCCTTTATGTAGCAGTATTTAATTGTGTAATATTTGAATTCATTCTTAATATACTACTATTACCTTTATCTATTCCAGAACCTCTAACATTTATACTTATAGATTGTAACATTTGTATTATCTGTTTCAGTAGTTGCTCAACAGAAGATGTCTGGTTGTTTATAGACCTGTTAATGGATTCAGAATCAAGTTTACTATTATATGCAGTTGAATAAGAATTACTTGCCATAGAAGATATCTGACTCATTGCATAAGATGACATTTCATTATATACATCTGATTCACGTTTAGTAAGAACTCTTTCACCTTCATGTAATATGGCAGGATAGTTATTACTAGGAACTCTTGTTAAACCTGATCTATATCTACCTACAAATTTATTCTCATAATACATTCCGCCGGAATCTTCCAAATTAGGTAACCCATTGACAAGTAAAGGACTTACATTATCATTAGCTATAATAACATTAGGAGATATACCAAATTCTTTAATATACGATGCAAGTATACCAAAGGAACTCTTATCTGAAGTTTTATCAGCAGCTTGTTTCCATTTTTCCTGGAATTCTTTATTAGCGGCTTCATACTTCTTCTTTCGATTCATAATACCTTCTACATACTGGACATAAACTTCTTTATCCTTTTCCTGAATACCTAAATCAGAAGCCATATCTCCAACAATTTGTTCTGCTGACATACCGTCCATAGATGCCATCTGAACTAGAGAAGAAACACTTTCTTTACCTAATCTAGCAGTAATAGCACGTTCCATTTCGGAAGATCCGGACTCGTCTGTTTCCGTGCTCATTTTTCTTATTTTTCCCATATCTTCATGGAGACCTACAAGTTTATCCGCATTCTGTTTTATAAATGCCTGTTTCTGTAATTCTAATGCGGCTTCTTTCTTTTCGTTTTCGTATTGTTGTGTAACGAGTTTCAGGAATTCATCATTTATGTCTTGTTCTTTCATTGTAGCAAGTTGTTCGGCATCATATTGACCTGTTTGTAAAAGATAAAGTTTTCTTTGGTTACTATCAAAGCTCTTATATGTATTTTCTTGCTCTGTTATATTATTATATTCTGCTTTAGCACTATCATAAAGTTTAGTAGCAGCTTCTTGTAATTGTGCAACAGCATTACTAAATACCAAAGAATCGTCAGAGACAAACCAGTCGCCTAGTTTATCACCTAATAAGTTACCTAGACTAGAGGCACCTTTAAATAATAAACCTCCAGCAGCACCACCTAGTGGACCTAGTATAGCAGAACCTAATGTTGTTCCAATACCCGTCCATATACCTGTGTCAGTTAGAACACCTTCTAAACCTTCACCTGCTTTAATATCCTGGTATAAGTTATAACCGGTTATTCCTAATCCACCTAGTACACCTAAACTCTTACCTATGGTTCCAGAAACAGTTCCACTGGAACCTACAGCAAAAGGAGCTACTTTACCTATAACACCACCCAGCTTACCTGCCATACCGGCAGCACCAGCAGCACCAGCAACTGCGGTTCCACCACCTGTAAGGGCAGTTTTGAGTGTACTGACACCGGCATTTGCAAGTATTTCTAAAATCTTACCTGTAGTATTTACTAGTTTATGTCCTATTTCTAAAAATGCTTTATCTCCCTCATAATTCCTTTCAGCTATTTGAGCCAGATCTGTCATAGCATTTTCAGCTTTATTCATAACTTTTTCTGTTTGTGATACCCAATCAGCTTCTTGTAGTGCCTTTGTAGTACTTTTTGCCATTTCTTGTATAGTACTCTCGTCTATAGATGTTTGAGTAATACCTTCACTTTTACCGTATCTCAAAGCACCAGAAGTGGTCATAGCTGAACCATAAGCTGATAAAACAGATGCGGCTATATCTGGATTGGATGCAGCGTTTCCGGCAATGATATTAGCAGAAGATATTAGTTTTTTATAAGTTTCTTCGAAACCTTCTTCCATTATAGTACTGGGTGTTACACCTTGAGTATAAGAGATTAGTTCTTCTTTACTTAATTCTTGAGGAGACTTTTGTGCTATATTAGCTAGTCTTGATACAAAATAATCATTATCGAGTCCTGCTTTAACACCTGCTTGTGCTACTGTTATACTAGAATTTAAGTCATCTGCTATTTGTTCCATGGATCTACCATAAGCGGAACCAATATCAAGAACCTGATTTAGTATTGTATTGAAACCACCGTGAACTAATGCTGTATCACTACCGAATGCATCTCTTACACCTCGTTCTTCGGCAGATGCGGCACGGAAGAAAGTTCGTAATTGTTCTGTGGTTGTTCCTTGTTTTACTAGATTAACTATTCTGGATAGTGTTTCTTCATTACTTAAATCTAAACTACTTCCACTAGCTTTTAGTTCAGCCATGTCCATAGTTAGTTCTTTAAGTAATTCTTTATCTGTAATACCTGCAGAAGAAAGTGAAACGAGAGCTTCTTGTAAATCTACAACCGACATAACTCCTTCTAGGTTTTGAGAAGTTAGATCTTTCTGTAAATCATTTATAAGGTCTTCAAAAGCTCCTTGATTAAGACCCATTCTTGCAGATATAGTATTTCTAGTAGACTCTAAAGAACTATATACACTTTGAAATCCTTTTTCATAAGATTCTAAAAATCTATTTTTTAATAGACCTAATGTTGTGTTTAGTAATCCAGAAGCAAGATCTTTTCCTACCTGCTTCATATCCTGTCCAGCTTTTTTCCATATATCAGAAACAGGATTTAAATTACGCATATAATTTATCTGGTCTATTGTAAGTTGTTTTTGTTTACCTAATAATTCTTTTTCTTCTTTTGTAAGACTTTTGTCTTGTTTCAGCTTATCATTTATCTGTTTAAGATACTTGGTAAGAGTTTCTTTTTGAAGTTTAACAGCCTTCATAAACTCTTCATTAGCATTTTCTTTTGTTTCTTGTTCTTGTTGTTTACTTATAAAAGAACCAAAGGAAGAAGAAATACTTGCTAATTCCTGATTACCTTGTTGTGCCAAATCAAAGCTACGAATAAGTTTATCCAGATTTCTTTGTTGTTTATCTAATTCTCTATTCTTTTCACGAGTAATTTGTTCTACTTGTTCACTAACAGCATCTTGTATGACATCTGCAATACCCATCATATTGCGTGTTAGACTTTCTATAGAACTTTCAAGGGCTCTAACTCTTTCTTCACTACCTTTGGAAGGTGATGTTTTTTCTTTTTGAAGTTGTTCCTTCTTTATTTGTACTTGATCTGATAATTTTTTTATTTTTTCTATTTCGTCACTAAATTTTTCTGTTATCTCCGACTGTATACCTAATAGTTTCTCTTGATATCTTTCTAGTATAGAAATTTGTTTTCCAAGACCTAGAGAATCTACTGATTTAACAGGCTTTTTAGCATCGTTTCTTAATTTATATATTTCAGAATTAGTATGTGTTAGAAGTCTTTCTAGGTTTTCATCCAGATCTTCTAACTGATTTAAAATATCTTTTACAGATTTATTTCCAAAACGAGTGAAACCTGATGTATAACTTGTAGAGGCTTTTTGTTGAGTTAAAATATCTGTAAGTAGTTTATTCTGTTGTTGAAAGGCACCTACAAATGTGTTTTTTAGCTCAATTAATAGTGTATTCACGATATCACCGGTAGGGTTCATGCCATTATTTATTCTACTTCCATTTTCATCTGGCATTTTACCTCACTCCTATCGTTTATGATGATTTAACTTTCTGTTCCTATCCATTTCTTCAAGTTGTTTCTTACGTTCTTCTTGTGCTTGACGTAAAGTATTTAATAATACTTTTCTGTCATGAATAGGCATCTTGTTTGTTTCTGTTACCGTTACAGCCCCATTAGATAAATAAGCAATAAGTAATTGCTCTTTTAATATCTGGTCACATCTATAAAATGAATAGGGTTGACCATTAATCATCGAGGCAGGGTCGAAAAAACTCTCTGTCTGCTTTTAAAATCCAAATAGCAGAACCTTCACAACCTTTTGGATTTTGACAAGTTGTCATATTAAGTCTAACAACTCCGAATGGGAATTTATCTATTTTTTCATGATAAACATAGTTATCCATAGAAATCATACTTTTAACATATTCTGGAGCTGTTATATAATCTAATTCTTTTCCGTTTACAGTTACAATTCGTTTTTCCATTTCCATAGTATATGCAGGATCACCCTGAATATTGATATCATAATTTGGATGCTTTACAAGGAACAATTCTTTTTGTTTTTCAATATCAATACGGTCTTTAATTCTTAAGAATCTACAACCTAATGTATCACCGTTACTAGGTAAAGGTCCTATAATATACGGTTCTACAAAATCTTCAGGTACTGTGTTATAAATAAGGTCACCTAAATCTGCTTTATACTCAAATTCATATCCACATACAGGACAAATAGCAGTAGTTCTGTATTTGTTTCCATAAGAAATAATTCTTAATTTAACACATACTGCAAAGAAATCAAACTCTGTAAATGACCTAGAATCGATTTTATAGGTTCCATCTGAATTCTTGTTATCTACAATACACTCGTTCACAATAGTACTCATTGTACTGTAAAAAGATTGACCACTTAAACGCATTCTTTCCTCTTCGGTTGTCATAGCACGAAGAGTGAGATGTCCATCAAAGTGGTCACCATAGATCTTGGAAGTGGCACTTGGTAGCACCATACTTTCAGTAATAATATTTGCCATATTTAATTTCCTCCATTTAAACATTAAGCAAAAAGAGTTTTCCCATAGTACAAAAACAATATATATTTAGTGTGGAATCCAACATAGATTTTATAAAAAAGTACCGGATACTTTCCATATCCGGTACTCTTCTAAATATGACAAATTAGTTGTCAAGTGGAATAGCAACATCACAGTAGAATGTAACAGAAATTTCACGAAGATCGTTTCCACTGTTATCAAATCCACCAGGACTTACTGTACCTGGGAAACAACCTCTTAACTGAACTCTTCTTACATTAGTACCGTCTGGAGCGTACTCTAACAGATAACCGTCTCTCTTGTAATCTGTTGCCCATCCAATAGTTTCTGTCTTTGGATTATAGACTTTCTTGCTCCATGCCATAAGGATTCTTTCTGTTTGTAAACCAATAAAGTCATTAACAACAATTTCAACATCTGTGTAAGAAGGCTTACCAGCAAAGTTGATAGAGTTGTTACCATAATAGACTGTCAGTTTATCAATATTAGTAGAAGGATAGCCAACACTTTTAACAGAAAGCGTTAATAGATCACTAGCATTACCAGGAAGTGCAATTCCCGTATCAATAGATGTTAGATCACCTAGGTTAGGAAACACAATTTCGAAGTTATTCGTTCTTTGTGGTTCCCACTCGTTTCTGTCTATCATATGATAGGCACCTAATTTTAACGGCATAACATTTCACTCCTTCTGTAATTAGTCTTGTGTAAATATTGCTCCAGCTTCTGTGATAATGAAGTCAATATCAAAGAACTCCGCTGTTCTCGTAGGTGCGATGTAAACCTTACCCGGGCACTTGAGATGGTTAATATCATCTGTTGTCACAGTACTTTCGTCCATAACAATACGATAATCGTAAACACCCTCATTATACTTCATATATCTGAGGAACTCGTCCATCTGTGCATAGAACTTCAGCCAGAGTGTAGCTGTATTCGGATCAAATGCAAGATTCATACAAACATCAAAGATCCTCTTCTTAACTACATTTGCAATAAGTCTAACATTAAGACTTTCAAGTGCAGAATGTGTATACAGATCTATTGCTTCGAGTGTAGTGTATTGACCGTAGATTACATAACCGTACTGCTTGAGTTTCATAATAGGATTAACTCTAGAAGTATTGTCATTCTGCCATTCGTTAAGAATTACAGAACCGATTTCGTAATCAGGTCTTTTTACAACTCTTGCTGTAGCTCTCGTAACACCTGCAGGAGGGAACCATTTCTGGCTGTCTACATTGTCAATCAGGTTAGAAAGGAATGTATACATGAAGATGTAAGATGGAGCCATAAGAATTTGTTTACCTGCAATATCTGGAGACATAACCCAGCACCATGGATGATGCATTGTACCATAAGAAGTATTAAGCATTCTGGAATACTCCACAATAGCATTTACATCATAATCTCTAGGAACATCGTAAAGTGCAATACAGTCTTGTCTTGCTTCTGTAAGAGCTTTCATAGCCTCATGAATAGGAGTAAGAGCTGTATACTGTGCTGTATTTAGACCTGTTCCACTGTATTTTGGATAAATAACGGATGCTGTTTTTGGAACGGTTGTATCGTCTGTATAGTAACTATATGCAGTAATGGATGCGGATGTAATAGATGCAGCAGCCAGAAGTGCTACAGCACCGGTTTCGTAATTAACACTACCTACCGAATCACCTTCACCATTGATTTTCAGTGTTCCAGTCTTACCACCACCATCTACTACATCTTTGATAGTAACTGTAGTAGTATCTTTGGTTCCTGTTATAGTTATTGTACCAAAAACAATACCGTTTCCTAGTGTACTAATAGTACCCTCATTATCCGTGATAGCAATAGCAGATCCTGTATAGGCTGTTTTCTTTTGCTGTGGTTCTAATTTATATTGTTCATATACAAATCCAGAGCTTGTTATGAAGTCGAAGTCGTAAATATATGGATCCTTGAAATTCTGATATACATCAGAAAGCTGGGTATAGATATAAGTCACAATACCAGAATCTCCATATACATCTTCGAGATAATTATTTACATCAGTTACAGACCATTGAGAACCCGTCCAATAACCTTTGAAACCTAATTTTAGTTTATCAAGAACATCAGTACTATATGCAAAATCAGTACCAAAGGTCTTATTAAACATAGCATCAAAGTTATAATTAGTGGAGTATCCGTTTGCATCCTTATACTTGAACGGTATTACAGGGAATCCAGAATACTGTGCAGAAGATTGCGGTGCAGCCTCGATGTTACTCCAGACAAGTGTTAGTTGATCTCTTGCACCTGGAATAGGAACAATACGAATAAAGTCAAACTCGACATCTTCGAAGTAGTTTGCATCATTCGGGTTAGTAGAAACCATCTTGTTCTCTAATAGAGTGGTTCCTTTAACAATTCTACTGGATACAACGGTTTGTCCGATGATAGAATTGTATTTGTAATTAACCTCTTGATCGATATAGTAAACAGAAATACTTGCATACTGATAAGATTCAGCCAGTCTAGAAGTATTAATCTGTGTAATAGAAATCATAATGTTGTTACCAAAGGAACCGGCATACTTTGCTTCAATACCTTGAATCTGTGGACAAAATGTATACTTTGCCATTTTAGTAGCATCATTACCATTCTGTAAATACTGATAGGTAATACCGGATACATCAGAAGTAACAGCACTTTCTACTGTAATGGTAACACCTGTGTCAGCATATACAATAGTAGCAAGTTTAGTGTCGTCGGTATAAACATAACCAGTCTTCACACCCGCGTTATCGTATATAACACCGTCATCTGTATAAGGAACGTTCTTATATGTTACAGTGATAGTTCCTGGAAGTGGTAAATCAGTCTGTATTTGGGTGCCAGATGTAGCAGTTGCAGTTAGTTTAGGTTCTGTTTCAAAATCAGCTGAACGCATAACAGCAGGACAAATAGTCTTTGCACTAGCGGTAGCCCTACTAGCACTAAATCCATCAATATTCATCTCTGCAGTCTGTCCGTTATTGTTAATTTTAACAACAGAAACAGCAGCACCTTTCTTAATAAGCTCTCTTGCATACATTCTGGAATAATCATTCGTGAATGGATCAAACTCAGCATATGTATAACCAAATGCTCTATTGAAATCAGTCACGTCTGTAAATGTTTGAACAGAGTTTTGTGTGCCGTCAAATGCAGGACCAAAGGAAGCAATAATTGGACAAAGTACCTTAACTCTATCGTCAGATACAACTCGAGTTACTACACTTTGATCAATCTCATTAACTGTGATCTGAGGCATATTTAATTTCCCCTTTCATTAAAATAGGATTACACTCATTCAGTGGCACGTTTTTTACCTCTTTTATTAGTTGTTCTTATAGTTTTTTCTTTTTTGAATTCTTCTTCAGTTTCTTCCTTTGTTGTTTCGGATTTTGTATCTTCAATTACCTCGGAAGTGATTTCTGTTTTTGTTTCTGGTTCAATAACAGTTTCTTCCTTTTTAGGAGTTTCCTTGACTTCCTCTTTTACTTCTGCTTTAACTTCTACAATTTCTGTCTTAATATCAGCGGTAGTAAAATAACGAGCTTTACCGGAATTAGTAAGTTTTGCTAATGTAATATAATCATATACAGATGTTAAAGATAGTGTTCCATAAGGTGCTATGGTAGTGCCTTGAAAACATAAGGTTTTATTTGTTAGATTTTGGATATTGAACATTATTTTCAATCCCTTCCTTGGTTAGTATTTCAACAGACGCTACCACTTCACCTTGTTTTTGTTTCTTACTTCTAAACAGTCTGGCATCATCTGTATAAAATGTTAAAGTGTTTCTGAACATAACACCGTTATTAATATGTTCTACTGTATCGGAATTGTCTACAATATCGTCATTTAGAAACAAATTAAAGTTATGGTCTATATCTAGTCCATATTCAAAATGCGCTAACAATGTAGGATGCTGATAAAAGAAAAATATCAACTCTCGTGTGATATTATCACAACTTTCCTGATCAACAGTAAATACATCTAACTGGTATTCGATTCTAATTGGAATTGTTTGTGCAAATATATTATTATCTTCACCATCTCGTTTTGTAAAGGAACCTATACGTTTTGCATTAAAATTCACATTAGAACCTATAATGGAGTAACCTAATCTGGTTGTAGATATCATAGGAAATCTTACATTATCCTTTTTAAGTTGACCTGTAAAACGAATTGCATTTTCTACAGGTAATATATGAATAGTGTCATCATTGAACAAACTTCTAAATTTGGCAATTATAGCATCATCATAGCATTTAACACTCATCTTCGATCACCTGTTATAGTATCTACAAATTCGTTATAACTATGTCGTATCCAATTACAAGGAGGTATTGTATCATTTCCATATTCACATAATCTTATGGTTTTTATTAAACTGTATATCGTATTACCTACTTTTCTAAACGGTGATATATAATAATAACAACATCCTCTAACTGGATCGTAACCGCACATTAGAGCATTTATATAACTATTAGGAATATCCGTTCGTTTTATTGTATCAGTATGTAATAGATTATTTAGTTTATTTGTGGTTAATTTCCATCTTTCGGAAATTATATTTTTCATAAGAATAAGTTTAAACCTAGACATATCTAAAGTGCAACTCATAATATACTCGTTTATACTATTGCATTTAGAATCAGTGTAGTTATAAGGATACCATACTTTCATAGTTACTCGTCCAAATTCATAAACACATTGTTCTTATCTTTATAATCAGCATTTTTTTCGGGTTGTTTTGCAAAAAACACAGGAGCCAATTTACACATCCAGTTATCTGGAAATTCTAAATTTGCTTGTATATCTGTAATAACAAATACCCGATCATCTGCTAATGGTAATGGAGGTTTTATTTTTATTCGACAACCTTTACAAAGATTTTTGGCATCGAAAGGCAACTGTGCTAAATAAGGTTTATCTTCTGGAAGTTCAGAGACCCAACCATATTTACGAAGTGTGGTTACTTTTGGATTCTCCTCAAATATAATGTCCATTACTATTTCTTCGGAGAATCCTTTTGGATTTTCTTCAGCATATATAGTAAAAGACATATCAATAGGATACTGATAAACAACCTGTATACCTCTTAATCTTGCCATCTCTTTGAAATATTGTCTAAATATAGTAGAGTCTTTTCTAGTAAGTAAACCCATTTAGCTCACCCCCATATAAGTTCTTCAGCTAATTCTGGGTTACTTCTAATATATTCTAGCCATGCTTTCGCAGCAGCCGGAACCCATCTTTTACCGTACAGAACTGCTAAAACGTGCTTACAACAATAACCTTTATTGTTCTTCACATTACGAACCGTAGGAGGTCTGTTTTGTTTAACACCGTATTTAGCGTCTACATTAGGTCTGGATAACCAAAATGCAAATCTGTATATGAAATCAGGACAAGTACAGTCAACCTGAATATCTTCCTCGTCTAATGCTTTAGATAAGCATTTAGTAAGAAGTTTCAAATCTATACGTTTCCATCTGTTCTTGCCACTCCATCCACGAACTTGGTTATATAGGTTTGCAAAAGGACCCTCAAATGAAATAGTCACAATATAATCTCCTACTCTGGATCGCCAAACAAATGAATCACTATTAAACAGTTCCTCGAAATCAACATTGTTGAAGTCTTTGGCTCTGTAAAATTGTTTTTTATTGAATCTTTCCGGAGATTGTTGTTGGGATTTTTTAATAATTTCCCATCTTGTTATTTCATTTAAGGGAGTTTTATAATTTTTCATGGTTATAAAACTCCCTTCTAATTCTTATTTCATTATTTACGGAACTTTCTTGCAGATTCACTCAGAACCTTACCCGTAACAGAGTAAGCATTTCTGCTTTCCTTCATACCAGCATCTTTAGTCTTGAAGTTGTATGTAAGAACGATAGGGGTAATTGTTTTACCTCTCATAGCACATTCAACAATAAATGTAGCTCTATCATTCTTCATGGACTCTGTAAATGGTCCAAACTCCTTGAACTTAATAGTCATTCTCTTGTCAGTCTTGAAGTTTTCTGCAACAAACTTAATAGGTCTCTTGGAACCCTTTGTAGTGGTAACAACACCTTCAAGTGTAAGAGTATTCTTTCTAACGGAACCTTTTGTCATCTTAACAAACTTGACATTAGAATAGTTCTCTTTTGCAAAACGAGTAAGCATTCTGTTGAAGGTAACTTCGTCAAACTGGTAACCCTCGTCAACAGGTCTCTTTGTAGAAATCTTTCTGGTCACACGGGAAGGAACAGAACGTCTAACAGACTCAGATTTTCTCTGAAGTGTACGTCTACGAGCTCTCTTGACAGACTCTTCAAAGTCATCGTCGTCTTCCTCGACATCAACTTCTTCTTCGTCCTCGACTTCCTCTTCGTCACCTTCGTCCTCGACTTCCTCTTCGTCCTCAACTTCAACATCGGTGAGATCTTCTTCGTCTTCCTTGGAAAGTTCATCGGTAGGAGTAATAACACCAACAACAATCTGGTCACCGGTCTCACCACAAACAGGACACTCTTGATCCTCGATTTCAACTTCTTCAGTGATATCAGAATCAGTAACATAGTTAGCACCACAAATAGAGCACTTGCAAACATGCTGTCCAACTAGATCTTCAGCAGCTTCAACAGCCTCTTCTGTATCTTCTGGAACCTCATCCATCTCTGGATCAATAACAAGAACAACATCATCCTCAGGTGTATAATCAACGGTAAGCTCTTCTGCTTCGTCACCCTCGGCTTCAAGGAACTTGGAAAGGGACTCGCACTTTACCTTACTGAGTGGAATGCTAAATGGCTTTCTTTTTTTCGTTGTTCTCTTAACAGACTCTTTGACGGACTGCTTATCCGCCTTGTGAAGCTCTTTATTAGTGAGTTCAAAAACATTTAAATCTGCCATAGTAAAATCTTCCTTTCAATATAAAATTAATCAATTGGGAAGGCCAGGTCTACATTCGTTTTTAAATACGTTTGTATCTCCTGGATTTCTGTATTAGCCTCGTTTAGTAATGTTTCACCATCGAGGTTGTACTGTGAAGAATTTAAAGTATATTTACTTCTAATTCTTCCTAAAACCTGCTTGGCATAAGCTGTAGCAAGTTTTAGTATAATATCAACCCAGAATACCTCGGTTATTTCCTCCACATCTTTATAATCCGGAATATACTGAATTGTTATTGCATTAGTAAAGGGTGGATTCATCGTGACACTTAATTGCTTATTGTGTGCATCCCAAATAAAATCAAGATCTGTTGAAATAGTGTTTAATTGTTGTAGTAATAGCATTCTATCTGCATATGAATTAACATTTGTAATAGCAGTATATGTCTGATTAAGTCCAAAAACATCCAATGTATTCATAGACATACTATTGTATGAATAAGGTCTCATTACATTTATAACACTATAAACATTCTTATCCTTTAAATCAACAGTGCCTCCAATACCATTAACAGAAGCACCAAATGGTATTGTCATATACGCGGGTGTCGTGATATAAGTTTTTACTTCTCTAAAAGCCTTATTCACACATTTAGGAATATCCTTTTCAATTTCAATGTCTAGTACTGTTCCACCCAAAGCAAATAGGATTTCATCTGTATATTCAGCAAGTGTCATAGAACACCACTTCCAATGATAAGGTTGACTAAAGTTTTTACAGAAGCATTTTTCCTATAAGAAATGTTAAAATTATCACATAACTGACAGAGTTCTTCCTTACTCTTATTAAGTAGTTCTTCCTCTGTAAACTCAGGTTCAGATGTAGAAGTATCTGTTTGTGAAACAGGAACCTCTTCTTCTGTTTTTCCCTCTTTTACATATGTAATTTTAGCAATTTCTTGAACTATAGGAGAAAGTTCATTATCCACAATAGAAACATCTGTAGGTGTCTTATTTCCAGTATTTTGATTAGTATTTTTCAACTTTTTAATATACTCATCATCAATACTTATTTCTAACCCACATCTATTCAGAACATTGTTGTTTAAGTGTAGCCAGTAATTAATTTCTCTATCCTCTTGAGTATCAAGAATGTAGAATCCATTGGGTTCAATGTTGATCTGTTCACCGGTTAGTCTACAAATACAATGCTCGGCATTTCTTTTATTTAAGATTGCAATTTTCATAATGAATAAACCCTCCAAAATGTGTTTGTGAGTTAGGGCTGGAGGATGAACCCCAACTCACAACACAGTATTGAAACAAACTATTGCTTGCTTCAAGCACGGTTAATCACAATCAGCCTGCATCATCAATAGGTGCACCTGTAACTTCAATAGTAGCACCCTCAAGAGTGAGTAACTGATAGTAAACAGCTTCCTGGGTATTGTCTGTACCAATAGTAAGAGCTTTACCTGCTGGAAGCTTGCAGATCTGAGTTCTGTTATAAAGTGGAACAAAAATAGAACCATCAGTAATAGTAGCAGAATCAGAAATATACTCTGTATAAGGAGTATCTGGAGTAGTAATACCAGTAGGACTGATAGTAACAAGACTGATAGTATCTTGAAGAACAAGTGGACTGGTATTAGTATTAGTAATGGTCACAGTGTAAGCAGTTGCCATAATAAATCTTTCCTTTCTATGTTATATTTAAGGGTACCGGGTT
>Ga0247611_10006022_pt1 | contig 15720 bp, 29 predicted proteins | sample 177DNAGHGhighgp2_FD_192422 | JGI IMG/M metagenome (GOLD analysis project Ga0247611, IMG submission 192422) | Sheep rumen microbial communities from Palmerston North, Manawatu-Wanganui, New Zealand - 1770 DNA GHGhigh gp2 | ecosystem: Host-associated > Mammals > Digestive system > Stomach > Rumen...
TAAATGTTGCCAAACCAAGTTCATTGTTTTCAAGTGCTGACATTACTTCAGCAAAAAATTCACGGCGACCAGGATTGGGGTCATCCAACTGCCAACTTTCAAAATCGTAAACGATTTTCTTAATTTCCTGTCCAGGTTTAAGTCCCATATTAGTTTCCTTTGTTAAATTTACAGTTTAATAATAGTAATTTTCATTTTCCTTGTCAATAGAAAAGAATAAAAAAGGACGAATTTTACTTCGCCCCGAGAGATTTCAGCAGGTCCTGATATTGCTGCATAGCAGCATCAGGCTGAGTTGTCTTGTTCGCCATATTTTCCTTCATCTTCGCCACCTTGTCAGCCATATACTGGTTGAAATCTACCTTCGGCAGTGGCTTTGCCTTTTCGTCCTTCGGTTCCAACTTCGTGTCATTCTTGAAGTAAAAATCCAAACCACGAATGTCCTTGAATTTGACAGATTTGTCACCGATGGTAACTTCGTTCTTACCCACCTTGATATTTTCACGCGGATTGAATCTTACCGACTTTTCACCATAGAGAAACAGAACAACTTCAGGTTCGCCCTGTTCGTTAGTTGTCTTGATTTCATCATAGAAAGCCTGCATGCAAGTAGAAAATGAAGTTTTAGTAAAAGTTTTAAGAGCCATAGTTACCTCTTTATTGTTGTGTTTGTTTGTTACAAAATTAGTATTTTATCTGGATTTTGTCAATGGTAAACCCTAAAATTAATTGTAAATTAAAATTTACTCTCCAATTCCAGGGCAATCTTCTTGACTTCTGGTAATGTACCAGAAACATATTGTTCTTTTACAAGATAATCACCATCACATTCGTAAATTTCAACCTTATATCCACCACAAAAGTGCCACATAATCTTGATAAGAGAACCATTATCTTTGCGATACTTATATTCCTTTTCGTGTTTAGATGTAAAAGTTTTTTCCCATTTATTCATCACAGTTGCCATAAATTAACCTCGTTGTTTCATTTTCTAAGTTTAATATAGAAAAATAAGTTTAAATTGTCAATAAACTTATGGGTAAAATATGTAAAAAAATGTTTACAATTGACCAGATTTTAATTTTTCATAGAAGTCTGGGTCATTAACATCCACTTTTGGTGGAATTTCATTAATAAGTTGAACTGCTCTATAATACAAATCACGCTCCCAAGCTACTTCATCAGAAATATCTTTATCGTCTTTATGCTGTTGGTGAAGTTCTATTATGTTATGTTTGATTTCAACCCAAGTTTCTTGTTTACTAATGTCTAAACCATCTTTAACAGCATTATTACTGATTTCATATAACATATTAACTTCTTCTTGGTAATTACTTAACTCATACCAGTAATTATCTGTTCCATAAGGATAATTACTACCAAAAGGTTTATAACTTGGTGGTAATGAACTACCTTGTGATAAACTTGTATCAGTCTTATAAGATATCTTATTATCTTCTATCTTAAGTATTTTATTTCTTCTATCTTCTACATCTTTATCACAAGATGTTAGAACTCCATCAGAGGTAGTAATTACTGGCATAGTGATACTTTTCTTATTATTTACCTCATCTACTTTATCTGTAGAAACAACTCCCCTGCCGTCCAGTTCACAGCTGAACTTATCATTTCCATTTTCATCAATGTTTTCTGCTATCCATTGTTTAGCATAATCTTGATTGCCCCAGAGTTTTCCACAATTTTCAATATAAGTTCTCATATCACATCTAAAATAATCAATTTCAGCTTCAGTTAATGGCTTTAATTGCTTATGATTGTGTACATATTGACGAATATTGTCACAAAGTTTCTTTAACTTTACTTTTTCACCTGAAACAGTAAAACCGTCCATAGGGAAATATGGTTTCAATAAGTCTAATATGAATTTATTACAACCTTTATGGTCAGCTATATAATATCTGGCTAATTGTTCCTTATATACTTCATCAAAATACAAGACTGATGCTCCATCGTAAGTCTTAATTGAATAATAACGCTTATTTTTGGTTCCTGAATGATAATAGTAAATAGGCATATAAGTTTTATCATCGTAATCCTCTATATTGGTATACTTGATAAAATCATACTTTAATTTGTTTTGAATATAAGGGATTTTTTTATAATTTTCACAGGAATTGGCTTCTAACCAGTCTTTTTTAATTTGTTCATCATTATATAATACAGTCTTTATATGCTGTTTATAAATTAATGAATATTTACAGTTTTTAAATTTATCGGTATACCATAAAACAGTTCTTCTAATGTCTTCAGGAGTAATTATAAAATTATCGTATTCATCGTGGCCTACTCTACGCATAAGTTCATAGAAATTGCACTGTTGAATAATGCAACTCCAATAAGCACAGTAAATATGACCTAGAATTTTATAAAAAGGATTTTCATCTAAAGACTTTAAATTGTACTTACGAATATAATAGTGTGTTTCCACTAAGTCTTTAGCAGCTGCTTCTAACTTAACTTTAAAATTTCTATTTGTCTTTCGTTCCAACAAATAATTACAGCGTTCAATGGTGCTGTACATATTTGTAGGCATTATTTTTTCGTTAATATTGGAAGATAAAGCATTATACATATTGTATATGAACATAAACTAGACCCGGGTGTTGAAGTGGCGACTTCAACACCTTTTTTAATTTGTATTGACTTAAAGTCAAGATTGTTAAACTTCTAAAACACAATGGATTATTAGTCCATTGTGTTACACTTAAAAGAGCAGATGAAATATTACACTTCATCTACTCCAAAACCATATTTACCAGCAAAAAATCTACCTTTTGATAAAGCAGTATCTTTGCTATCAAATTCCTTTGCTAAAGTTTTATCTGCCGTAAATTCTGGAATTTCCAAATTACCGGCGGCTTGAAGTAGTATCTATGTAACTTTCCTTATAATAAGTTCGTCCATAAGGAAAATCAAACCAAATAATGTATTTCTTTATTTGCATAAATATACCTAATTTACTATATGTATGTCTTTACCAGTTGGCACAATAGATTAAATATTCATCGTCTGCCCAATCTTCTTGTAAAAATGTAGTAAATGTAATCATATAATGATAAAGGCTTGTAAAATAATGTGGAGAGTAATCTGTATCTCCAAAGAAAAATCCAGATACTGTTGGTAATAGTTCTTTTGCTAATTCTAAACTCTTTTTTGGTGGTTTTCGTGACCATTTTATCTCTTTTGAAAAATCCCACCCGGTAGAGTCTGTAATTTTCTTCATTCTACTGATTAAATCATTTATGTCATCTTTTGTCAATGCCACATATTCACAATTTGGTATTTCACCATCTTTATTCTTATATTCTGGGTGTATATCATTGACAAACTGTACCATCCAATTCTGTTTTCGCATATAAAGTTCATCAATTTCTTTCATAGTATCAAAACCGCATTTTAGTTCATAAAATTCAGTTCTGGTCATATTATTATGCAGAATTAAGTCTTCTTCAGGTGTTAAAAAATCAATAACTGGTTCAGGGTCATTTGGTCCGTGCTTACCCCACCATTTACCCCATCTTTCGGAATATTCTGCATATTCCTTCTTGTACTTTTTTTCCAAGTTGTCGGCAAATGCTGTTTCTATTTCCCTTGCTTTCCTTGATTTTTGAAAATATCCTAAATCTTTTATTCTGTAGAAGTTTATGTCTAATCCCATCTTCTATTTCCCAAATTTTCCATTCCATATCGTCATAATTAAAAGCTTCTATCTGATGATAGGAACAATCTGATGCGTGATATTCCCTAAGAATCATTAACTTAGAGCCTCTGTGACACCAAGACATTTAATTCCGTGAAATCGTGCTCTTCATCAAACTTTTTCTTCTTTAATTCTTCCTGATAAACATCAGTATACCAATTATAATAAGGTAATATAAATGTTGTTGGTATATCTGCATGCAACTTTTTCACATTATTCTGTTGCATTGTTTCTGCGAAACGGTCGGCAATATATGCTTTATATTCATTTTCCTTAAAATCGGAAGTATATTGCTTTCTACATTCTTCAATGTATGGCTTAAAATCCATTGGCTGTAACATAACCCAGAATCTATAACTATTATCGTTTGGAAGATTTGCCCCACACAAGGTCAACTTGAATTTATTTAAAACTTCAAGTTCATTTTGTCTTGTGCGATAGTAATAAATGAACTTAACCAAATTATTACACCAGTTATAGCTATAATTAACAACATCTGTATATTCCCACATATAACTAGCTTTAATGTCAGTAAGTGTAATAAAAGCATCATCCCATTTGAACTTAGTATTTAAAAGGAAAGTATCTTCCTTGTGGGCATTTTTACGAATTTTAACTTGGAATTGAGTTCTGCCATCCCAGCCGATATCTTTAGTGAAATAGAATAAATCATTAAAAGTATCTACTCCACCAACTTCATTTGCAAACTTAAGCTGTTCAAGTTCATTTTTATTTTGTTGAAATTTCTTTTCAATTTTTCTTTTAGTCCAAAACATAATTATTCCTCTATTTTATATAAATTTAATTTAATATGCTGGCTTTGTCAATAGAAAAAGCCCAAACAAAGTAATTGTTTGAGCTTTAATCTATTTGTATTCCTTCAGTTCTTTGATTAGATACCTTATTCCAAATACCAGCACAATACTCAGAACAATCGTTATCCAAATCGGTATACCATCAGGCAGCTCTGTAGGAATTGCTTTAGGTATATGCAACATTAGATGGAATAGTTAGGATTTTTTACCTTGAATGAAACATTGTAATCATCTTTCAAACGAAGCACAAATCCTTCTCTCTTATGTTTAAGGTTATTACCAAAAACAGTATTCTTGTCACTCTGTTGGAGCATAATATCTGCACCAGACACAGCAACACCCTTTTCATTCACGGTTCCTGCAGGAAGTTTGTAATTTTCATCAAGGATAGGTACAAACTTCAAGCCCCACTGTTTAGCAAAGAGTTTAGATTCCTCAAAGTTAAGTTTAACCCAACGGAACTTCTTAACTTTGCCGTTTTTGGTATCAATGTAATATTCCTTGCGATAGAAGTCAAAGAAAATTACATCGGTTTCTTTCAACTGGTAAATGTTCTTTTGAATACCAGGTCCAACGTGTTCACCACGGCACCACCATTCACCAGGAATTTTCTTAATCTGTTCATCAAGCTTAAGACGCTTGACAGTAGTCCAGAAATTCTTTCCAGTACCGTTTGGATTAAGTTCACGGGTACGAGAGCAAACACCAATTCTCTTATCTTCCTTGTTTTTATGAAAGATTCTGGAGAACCAGCTTGGTTCAACATTTTCAGAGAAAATGGAAATGTTTTGTCCTTCCAACTTTTCAGTTGCAACCCAGATTTTATCCTTGTGTTCAGCATACATACGAGAATAAACCTTCTGCACGTTTTCTTCATCAGATTTATTCGGGTTGGTAGCATCCCACACCTCGGCAATATTGTGACGCTTACGCCAGTTTCTGTACCACTTGTAACGCATTAGATATTTCACAAGGAAATTGTCTTTTGCAGTGTTCAAACCGGCTTCTTCTTCGTCCTGGATAAGTTCTTTAATCCCAAACTGAGCAGTGTAATCCTGTCCGAGTTTTACTTTATCCAAACCGAGTTCTTCAGGCTTGAAGCAAATACCCTGTGAAACCACACCGAACTTATTCAATTTCATAGACTTAATTTTGAATTTCTTATCACGAAGGAACTCAAAATAAGGATATTTGGAAGTTTTAAGGATTTCATCAATCGCATTCTGACGAACTTCTTCCGAAGCATCAGCAAGAATAGTTCCATTCTTAATGCCTTCCAATTTCGCCACAAGGTCAGGAGAAATTCCATCAGGAAGGACAGAATCAACTTCCACATACAACGCAAGGTCATTGGGCTTGTATTCATTCTTCTTGACAACCACAGTATAGTCCATCACTGAAGCAAGTTCAATGCGGTCTGCACCAGGAATTTCACGAATTTCTTTAATCTTGACAATGTAAGCAAGAGGTTTTCCAAACATATTTTATCTCCTTTTGTTAATTTGTTTGTTTGAACCCCACCAGCGGCTTTTGATGGAAGCCGCAAACCAATTTTTACGCCTTGATGATTACTTCACTTTCGCAATCTACAAAACGAGCCTTCATAGCCTGCAAGGTTTCTTCAGGAACACCATGCTGGTTCTGAAATTCATTTGCCATACGATAAACGGTTGTATCATAACCTTCTACCTTGGCACGGTCCATATATGGAGCCAATTCCTTCATCGTGGTAAAGGTGTTAGACACAATCACAGTATCGTTCTCATTGAACGAATTAAACACTGTATCAAAACACCACTTATGTGCAACACCGAGAAGCTTCATATTGAACTTATATTCACCATCCTTCATGAAGAACATATCGCTTTCAATATGCTTTACAGTCTTTCCTTCGCTGGTAAGTTCATTCACCAACTTCTGTGCATAGGTAGACTTGCCAGAGCCCGGAATACCACGAATAATAATAAGTCTTTTGGTCATTGTTTGTTTTCCTTTTTGGTTAAGTGTGAGTTATTTAGAATTGTTAGGACACTTGTTAATTACTTTCGTAATACAAGTTTCAGGTGATACCATACAACGTATATCATTAGAAACCGAAGTAACAATTACACCTGCAGTAATGAAAAATGCGATAACAAAAACAATAACTGTAATTGATACTGCTGCTGCTCTTGTGTCTTCATCTTCAAAAACATTTTCCAAAAATTCAGAGAGTTTTTCCATAGTTAATTTTCCTTATTTTGGAGTTCAATATAATTTACTGGTCTGTACCAAGCTTCCCAACATACACAATTTTGAATTTTACTACCGTGACCAGTATCTACTCTGGAAATTGTATTTGAAGAATGAGTATGTCCGTGAACAAGAACATCTACATCATCAACTTCAGTCGGCTTTTCTGCATAATCATAATGTTGTACACAATAGTTCTTTCCCTTGTATGTAAAACGAATTTGATTATGCCACTGAATGATACCTTCAGTCTTCTTACGAAGTAACTTATCGTGATTACCACAAATAAAAATCTTATTGCCGTTAAGTTGGTTCATTGTGTTAGTAAAATGTTCCACAATCTGAGACGCCGGAATATTCAAACCATAATCGCCTACAAAAATCACAGTATCATCTTTACCAATGAACTTATTCCACTTTTCAATAATATCGGCATTCATTTCTTCAGTCGTTTCATAAATTCGGTGCTGTTCAAAACGCTCTGGACAACTTTTAACCAACTTTGCATGATTAAAATGTGTATCTGAAATGAACCAAAGATTTTTAGTTTCGTCAATAGTCATATAATTCCTTTTAGTTTCAAACAATTATAGTAAATTATTTTCAAAAAGTAAACAATTTTTTTGTAAAATAAAATTTACTCTTTTGGAGGTCCATAAGACAAATTATGTCTGTTTGTAGTTCGTTCTGTGCAGTTGAATTTGGCAATAAGCGTGTTCTTCGTGCAGTCCTTAATCGGGAGAACATTGGTGTTACCAAATACATAGGTAACTGTAACTGTGTCAGCTTAATAGTCATACTGCAAAGTAGTACCAAAATTGAACACAGGTATTTACATTCCAACTTTGAATGTTATCCAGTACACCTTCAATTACTTTTTTGTTCAGACTCAATTAAGTTAATGTAATTGATAGTTCTGTCCAGCCAAGTATTCATTCTTACAATAAGATTATCGTTCTTTTCTTTTTCATCATTCAAAATCTTTTCGGCTTCATTTAAAACATATTCAAACTCATTCGGTGAAAGAATATGTTGGTAAAAGCCAAGTGTATGAAACTTATTACTAAGACTATTCAAATTTTTACTAAGTTCATCTGATAAATCCAATTTCATTATTTCGCAATATTCATTTTCAAGATATTCTTGTTCAGTAATATGGATGGTATCATTTACATTTTTAAGTTTACTTAACTTAATTGTCATATCACAACCAAGGTCATGTGTTCTTGAAATTTCTTTTTTCAAAGGATCTGTAATAAATTCTTTGTAAATTTTTCTCTGTCTATCAGTAAGTTGTAATCCCATTAGTCCACTCCTTTAACAGTTTCCAAAAATTCTTCAACTTTCATTCTGAAAGCCATTGAAGCTCCTTTCGGTATATTTTTGATAATGTTTGTTTTCCATTCATCTAGTGAACTTGCAGGTTCATCTAGTTCTGTATTGTCCCTTTCAACTTTACACATCAAATCTTCCACTTCGGAAGCTATGTCATAAAGTTTATCTGCAATTTCTGTTCTATCCATTTTCAACCTCACAAAAATCCTTTTCAATATCTCGTTTCATACTAGCAACTTGGTAATTTTTCACTTTTAAAATACCTGTTCTAAAAGTTTCAATAACATTTTTTAATGCTTTATCACCAGAATAATCAAGCTGACAGTTTTCTGTATTTTGTTTTTCAAATGCAATTACATAATGAAGTTTATCGTGGTTAGCATCAGGTGCTATAAGCACACTGGGATAAGAGTTTTTCCAATCACCTGTTTCAGCTTCACTTTCAAATGCTTCAGTGTTGTGGCAATAGTAAAGAATCGGGAAATGATTTCTAACCAAGATTAATGTAGTACCAGTACTTTCAGCAACCTTTTCAAGGATAGGAAAGTATTTGTCATACATTTTTGTTTTAAAATCATAATTACTTTTAATTATTTTCATCTTTAAAATCACCATCAATAGTTTCTAATTTCTTTTTATTAATCAGCATCTTACAAGTTTCAACACCATTACACAATTTATCTACAATTTCACCGAATTTACTCCACTGGATATGTTCTTCTTTGTTTTTAATGCCTTTATGTTCCAGGACAGTAATAACGAAGTGTTCAACTGTGCCATCACTCAAAACATATGGATAAAGCATTACACAAGGAAAACAATCCACTGTATAATAACTTCCATTTATAAAACAGGTATTGAAATTTTCGTTATTTGAACTCCAGTACACAACTGGTAAATTATACTTAGCTTCCGCATAGTGTGTACCAGTTGCTTGTGCAATCGCTTTTAGAGTTTCATTGTGTAAATCAAGGGGCATACATCAAAGTCGGGTTGTCTTCGTGAATTTTAGGACCTTCAATACCCTTTTCCTTAAAAGCGAGTTCGTACTGCTTTTTATTAAAAGGATGGGTGATGAAGTGAATACCGTGTTTCGTATTGATTACATACATAATCTTATTTTTAAATTCAGACTTGCAATTTTCAATCGTTTCACGAATAAAATTAAGATTAGGAAGGTCAGCTTCGTCACAATCCACAATCCAAGATTTAGTTGCCTTTAGTTCAGAATTGGTCTTACCCTTTGCAGAACTCAGCAACGCAGATGGACGCTTGTATGTACCATTTTTCATGCACTTTCTGATGTGGTCATACATTTCATTTGCAACATCGCCATCATTTCGGCGATTAAGACGAATGTAAGCTCTGCAATTTTCCTTTTCACAGAGCGAAATCATTTCAGGCTTGAACTTTTCAAATTCCTTGGCAGTGTAAATATCGTAACTTTTCAAGGAACGAGAGTGCATATTGCCGTGATACAGTCCGCTGGTTTCATCTTTCGGGTCATCAGAGGCTCGTCTCATCAGCTGAACCCAATAGAACATATCAGGCTTAGAAAAATCAAGGATAGATTTAATTTGTTCAAAATTATCAACAGGCATTGTTACCTCACTTGCAAAGTAAATAATAAATTACATAGAACCAGCTCAAACATCCGTGAATGATACACCACAGAATAGAATGGTTTGCTTGCCAGCTAAGTATAACTGCAATAATAGTTCCAATTCCAACACCGGCGGAAGATGAAGATTTACCAGACATAGTTTTTACCTTCCTTTCTAATAAGTCCCTTTGAGATTGACAAGTTCACAAGTTGACCAGCATATTTACCAATTCGTGCCTTGATGAGTCTCATTTGTCTATCCGAAAGCACAACACCACGAAGGGAAAGTTGAGCCATATCACTGAGAACCTTTGCATCATGACCATTGAAGCCCACGCCGTTGTATTCACAGGTATCACCAATCTTCTTTTCCTGAGCGGTCTGATATTCATAAATGCGTTTAAGTGCCTTCAATGCCTGGGCATCAGAACCGGTAATTTGGTTTCTCATAGCAGTGGTGAGTTGTTCTTTGGAAGTAAATGTTGTCATAGTAGTAACCTCATTTTCAATTTCTAATAGAAATATAGAAAAACCACTGACAATTGTCAATGGTTTTTAAGTTTAAATTATGTAAATTTTTATTTACAAAAGAACAAAAATAGCAATCCTGCTAGACTTCCCAATACACTAACGATAATAAGTGAATCATAACCCAGCATTTCTTTGTCTATTTTGCTCCAGAATGATTTCTTTTTGTTTTCCATTTTTGTCACTCAACTTATCGTATTTGATTTTCATAAACATTAAGACTATTATCAAAGTCAAAGCTATTGAATAATTAAAATATTGTGGAATTTGCCAGTATCCAGTTAAATAATTCGTTCCACCAATGTAAATTCCTGAAAACACATTACCACAGATAGACAGAATTATGTACAACATACTTATATCACCAGTTGACTTTGTTTTATATGCTTTCCAAACTTGAGGTGCTGCACATAAAGCAAAACAAATAGCACCTAAAAAACCAACAATAGTTAAACCAAGCATTTATGCTCCCAAAGCCAATTCTACAGCTTTATTTTCTCTAATATAATCTATAAGTTCTGATGTTCCACCACCAGCTTTTGCTATGTCAATATCTGTAATAACAGTTAAATCAGGGTCCTGTAAAAATCTATTTTTTGCTTTTCTATAAGCAAAATCATCTGTTTCCTTTTGATATTTTTCAACAGACCAATCTTTACATTTTTCGCACCAAGTATCAATAGTTTTCTTTTCCATTTCAGCAATATAGTCAAAATCTACTGTACCATTGAAAACAAGATAATCATCTTGAACTTCATAATGAGTTTTTCTATTTTGATGAAAGTAAAAAGGTTTGATACACAACCAATTATCTAATACAAACTTATCTTCAAATACAGTTTTTCCAAAATGGCTTAAGTAATCTTTTTGAATAAGATACATAAGTCCATAAAGTTTTTTAAGTTCAAGTTTGCCTTCAAATTTTGAGAGTATGTAATTTACACACTCTATTTCTGATTTCAATTTTATATCATCTGTCATACTACTTATTTAGATAACTTATCCATCAATAAGATAAATCCTGTTACAAAAAATGGTGCTATCAAATACTCCATTAAGTTTAATGGATATTGAATTAACACCGAAAACAGGAATATTGAAATGAGTGAACTTAGATAAACTGATATTACTGTCTTCATAGCAAATACCATATTCCAAAAAGCACACTAATAAAAAGAATTATCTGTGCTAATATTTTATCCCAATCATTTTTCATTATTAACTGTATGAGTTTTATCCAATTCAATCTGAATAACTGAAATGTTATCTGTTGAATAAGTTTTCCTTATATTGGAAATGAGGTCCTGCTTTACAGCCTTTTCAGACTCACCCCAGCGCTTGAAAATCGCAGGTTCATTATTAATTGTTGTGTAAATCTTATAACGTTCTACCATACTTTTCCTAAAAAACATAATCTTCCTTATAAGTTATCTTTCCAAAGATGTTAAATTCCAAGTTTTCAAGTTCAATTATTTTCTTTGTGGTCTTTATATCTTGAAGTTCCACAGGTGCAATAATGCAAGTTGACCCAATACCATAAATTATACTTATTAAAGTGTATTTTCCTTTGTAATGAATATAGAAATTATAATTTTCCCAATCATCATTTGGGTCCGTATAAACGAACGGTTCAAATTCTTTAGTCCACAAACTCACATAGAAAAACTCCATAACTTCCCAGATAGCATTTTTATCGTCTCCTTCATAAGTATATAACATACTTTCTTCTTCAAAACGAGAACGATTTTCTACTAGGTCCTTTAACTTATTAAAAACAGTCCTTGTTTTCAAGTATGTTTTAATAAGTTTAAAAGGATTTCTTATGGAACTATTCCTGAGAATTATTTTTTGCATTTTTGTAGCCCTCAATTATTTTATCGGCCACTCCATTTTGCAAAGCATCTTGCAATTTTAGACCAACATATTTATGAAGGCTCAAACCGGCTTCATCTGCTGCGTTCTTAAGAGCAATCAAGTCTTCTTCATCAACTTCAATGTTGACTTCTTCCATTCCATCTTCAATGATAATCACACCTGTATCTTCCAACCAACGGCGAGCAACTTCATTTTCAATCTGACAACCCTTGGATTTTTTCCAACCAGGAATAAAATAAACGATGTCTGCAAGAGCCAACTTAGTCAATGCTTCACCAAGCATTGCTACAGCGGTTTTCTGATTAAAATTCTTTTCTCCCTGGTCAGGTGCAGGCTTGAAAGAATCAATTGCAACAATGTTGTATTCAGGATACTTATCTTGTACAAACTTAATAGCTTCTTGACGGTTACGAAGAATTTCTTCTTCCGTTAAACCACTCATTGGCTGCGAAATAAAAAGCGATTTTGTAATCATTATATCCTCACTGGATTTAAAAGTTTAACCTTTTGTTTACCACCAAAGTATGTAAGTTCTTCATTTTCATCTACCAAATCATCAATCAGAATGCTGACCAGATTTTGTTCTTTAATGTCAATATCCTTAATGGCAGTGACCATTTCAATAAAACAAGAAACCTTTGAAATACCAAATTCACCCATCATACCAGGTTCAATGGCAGTTACAGCATCTTCTTCGTTTAACCAACCAACTTTAATTGCTGTGCGAACAGAATCTTCTTTGACAATTATTCTTCCACGCTGTTCAACAGGAATTTCTAACTTGTCAAAAATCGCATTAACAATGTAAAGTTTGATTTCACTCTTGTTTTTCCAACCCCAAGTGAAAATGTTGACTTTTGAAGGCTTGGATTTGAGAATGAACTGTCTAATTCGTTCACAATTAACGAGCATAAAGTTATTATCAAACAAACTATCTATAACAGTATTCTCAATGTCCAAGAATATTTCAGTCATTATTTTACCTTTGGTTCAGCACCATCAAAAATTACTGCTTCACGATTTTCAACAGTACTGAAAATAGGCATTTCAATTTCCTTTATTTCAGAACGAGTGAAAACCATATCTGGATTTTTTCGTGCTTCGTGATGTTCAGGCAAATCCTTCAATTCATCAGGAGTAAGTTTGCGTTCAATCACCACACGGCGAGCGTAAGTACCGCGTTTGAAGAACACAGGATACTTATCCCAATTAATTCCCTTTTGCCAGAGCATTTCCTGTTTTTCTGATGAATTCTTATTCAAGAGCTGGTTGTCTGAGTAAACAGAACGAGCAGCCATAGAAATAGAGTTCTTAGTTGCATCAAATTCACGCCAGAGAATTGTGTTTGCAGCTTCAGTTCTGTTGGGAACATTCCACACACGGCAATCAAATTCAGCCAATGGCTTGTCAGGAAATGACTCGTGAATTTCATCATTGAACTTAGCAGTTGCCATAGCCGCAATAATGGAAGTCAACTTTTGAACTCGACCACCAAACAGCGGTTCCTTAACATCACTCAACACAAGCGAAATTTCATCTGACTGAACATATCCAATACAAGCATCTGTTTTCTTAACAAGATACTTCATCGTTTCAATCATGGCTTTACTCATTCTTTCATCATAGGGTCTGTTCATTCCACGAGTGAAAGTATGGAAAGCTCTTCCATCTACTCTCACACAAATTGGAAGATTAGGAATAAGAATCCTACCGGCTTCTATTCCTTCAAACATTTTAAGTCTGTCACCCATTTTATCAATCATTCTGTTTCTCCTTAAATTTGTCTACTGCCATTTCAAAAAGAATAGGCGAGAGCAAAAATCCTGTTATCATTACCTGAATAGTCATTTCTGTTTCAGTTGCAACTTCAATGACTACAAACATAAAGGAAACAATCACGGAAAATGGAATACTGTACAGTAATTGATACCAAATAACTTTTAACACTTCATTTATGTCCAAGCCAAACAAAAACTTAAAGTTCTTGATGTAGTTTGGATAACCATTCATAATACCATTTTTAATTCTTTCCATTACTTAAACTCCGGGTGTTCCTTAAGCCACTTTTCACTTTCAAGTTCTTTGGTCTTGAAAATCACATCATCCATCACGAAACAGATACCGCGACTCACAGAATTTCCAATCTTTTCAAGTGCATCCGGATTTGCGTCTTCTTTTTCTTCAGGAAGAAGGTTAGCCAACTTCCAAAGAATCTTCAAACTCGGAACAATGAGCTTGTTGTAAATTTTTCGTGCAATTTTAAAACCAAATCCATAAATGGAAAGTACAAAATTAAAGCCTTTAATATTTAATTCGTTCATAGTTTTCCTTATTCCAGATACTGATAATCGTCATCTGTCCAAGCGACCGGATTAATGTCTTTACCAACCTGTTCATCACAAGGGGAACCGTACGAGTCGCCACCAGAAGCCCATTCCCAATATTCCGGTTCGCTGCCATCTTCCTTGTCAGCGATACAAGCAACGGAACCAATTTCCTGTTGACTTACATCAATCTTATCGGTGATACCAAATTTATTACAGATCATATCCCAATCACCATCTGAAATTTCGCGGTCTGCCATACCATACAGTTGCTGACCCCAGTCAATCATCACAGGAAACGGAACTTCAAACTTATAATGAAGATTGAGTTGGTCATCGTGGTCATCTGCATCTTCGTGATAGACTTCAAATACAAGATAATATTTCATAGTTTTTTACTCCTTGATAATGCCTTTCTGTTCAAGCCACTTGTCCAGCTTGGTCTTGTGTTCCTTGCTATAATCGGAATATCCACCGTTGTAACCGTGACCAAGAGACGGACCTTCAACCCAGTTGCCATTTTCGTCCTTGTGTTCATAACAACCAGTCAGCGGGTGAGACCAAATGTCCTTTCCGACGTGTTTGTTTGGTTCAACATTGGCCGTTCCCAGGAACTTGTCAAGTTTATTTGCAGCTGAATAAACCGGAATGACAGCTTTGTCAGTCACTCCAATCAACCAGTTCTGAATTTTCTTGAAAATGTCTTTCATATTACTCCTTTCGTTCAAGTGAATTTTCAGTTTCCAAAGTGGGACCGCTAACTGCGTTTTCTTCTTCAGATGTTCCCTGGACAAACTGTTCCTGACCTTCTCCAACGAGAAAACCCATAGCTAAGTTAAAAAGTACAAAATCTTTTTCCATATTAAACCTCTTTTGTTGTTTTGATTAAATATACAAACATTATATTATTTTGTCAATCAACTTTAATGTAAATTTTGTAAATTAAAGTTTACAATGAATATTCCAATACAGATGGAATATCTTTGATTAGTGCTTCAAAATCATAATATTCATAGTTGATTTTCGGCCACAAACAAGCATATCCTGGTTTGTCACCATCAAACAATGACTTCAAATACCAGATAGTGACAATATTTCCTTTGTATTTAACCTGAATCTTCATATCATCGCGGGAATTATCGTCCTTGGTCATGTGGTCAAAGACAATTACTTCGGAATGTTTTTCAAGTTCTTCACGAAGCTGTTTTTCTTCTTCAGCTTCAAACACAACATCATTCGGACAGAAAAGTTTATGTCCTTCCAAAAGGATATAGGCATCCAAATCAA
>Ga0247611_10006026_pt1 | contig 15712 bp, 10 predicted proteins | sample 177DNAGHGhighgp2_FD_192422 | JGI IMG/M metagenome (GOLD analysis project Ga0247611, IMG submission 192422) | Sheep rumen microbial communities from Palmerston North, Manawatu-Wanganui, New Zealand - 1770 DNA GHGhigh gp2 | ecosystem: Host-associated > Mammals > Digestive system > Stomach > Rumen...
AGATATACAAATATTTAACGTTAATAATGTATAATAATTTGACTTTTCTCAGTAACCCAGTCAACGGAGCTCAACTGTTAATGCAGTTAACATTATGGACTTTTTCAGTGGGCTCCTTATAGCAAGATTGCAATTCCTCATAGAGTTCATATATGCCGTAACTGTCAACTGCAGTGTTATTGTAATCGTTGTACCCCTTTTCAAGTCTGTCAAGTACAGCATCCAGTGGCTGCGGTTCTTCTGTGGTAGAATACAGCAGGGCGAAGTGGTGTCCTTCGTATGCAGCATGTGACAGTTCGTTCAGTTCATACAAGAACCATGAAAGTTGCTCTTCGGTCACCTCCAAATTAGAATCCAAAGTAGAAAGGAAATTACTCTTAAGGAACGACAGAACGAATTGCCGTCTATCAACAATTGCTCCTTCATTCTGAATGTATTTGAGCAACAGCTTGATGGTAGATATTCTATGACTTATATCATGTCCTGTTATATCCTGCCGTTCAGGTTTGCTGAATATACTTTCGTATTCAGACAATTCCTCCTCATTATCAATAAGATGAAGGGCTAGGCATTTGAATTCTGCAAGTTTGTCTCTGCCAATTAGTCCAGAACTGATAGAGTCCCAGAACAAATCTTCTTGTTTTTTTGAAAACGACTGACGGAAGATTTCGCACAAGCGCAATCCTTCAGATGTAACTCTGTATGTGAGATGGTTGGCATCTGGCAGAAAAATCAGCTTTAGCTGGGTTAAAACTCCAATGAAATACTGACCGAATACTCCTAACCTATTTTGCCAATAGACTTTCGGCTTGTTTTCTATATCTGCTCCTTCTGCCAAGTTAAGCACCTCCGCATTGACATTTCTTTGGGCAAATATACTGCCACTAACACCATTGACCAGAGGATAATTGTATTGCATCGCATAAGCCAGCAACAGTTCGCCTCTTCTGATAAATTTGATTTGTTCCTTGGGGTTATCAATCTTTGCTGGAGTTGTCGCCTGGAGCCTTTCTGCAATAAACGTCATCAGCCAACAGAAGAAACCATTATACCGAATCCGCACAGTCATGTTTGTAACTCCTTTAACCATATTGTCATATATGACCACGCTACTATTCTGCACAGCCAAAGGGTCGCGACCAGTTTTACTAGTCGTTTCAGCCCCCCAGAATGGGAATGGTTTATTGCTAGCTTCGTACATTTCTATTAGTCTTTATTCTTCAAACGGATATGTTTCGTCGTAGATTTCACTCAGCAGACGGTCATTGAAGAGCCAGTGCGGTGTGGGTTGGATGTGCTTGACTTTATAGCCTTTCAACTTTGCAGACAGCGCACTAATGGAAGTTTCCTCTCCTTCATAGCACACTTTGCGCTCTGACAGGATGGTAACAGAAATAGATGGGTCATCCTTCCAGACGAGTACATCACCTTTCTGCAATCCCATCTCATAGAAGTTAAGAGGCGGGCGCTTGGCTTGGGCTTTTGAACTGGCTGCCTTGTCCTCATCGGTTAGGTCATTCTGAATCTCCTCACTTACATTCTCCGTGACATCTTCGTGATGGAAAAGTTCGAGGATGGCCTGAGCTTGTTCTACGTTGATACGGAAAAACTCACGGTTTTGATTGATACGTTGCGGGTCGAAAGCCTTATGTAGTGCTTTCTCAATTTTGAGACAGTCACTTTTCTTGACCTTGCAAGCAAACTTACACTCAAACGGAACGGGAACACCTGTTGTATAGAGTTCCCTCATCCGTTTGTCAATATCCTCCTGCGTTGTCATACCAATCTTCACAAGACCTGGCATCACAGGGTTGGTCAATAGATACACTATTCCGTATTCCATTTTATTCGTCATTCTTTTGTTATACTTTCTATGGTGGTTACAAAAGGCATATATCTGATTTCACCTCTTCTCTGAGTCTTGAGGATGTTGAGATTACCCAAATCTGATGGACTTTGTGGATTGTACTCTAGCAAAAGGTACTTGACAGCATCTTTTTCCAGCCTCTTAAGGTAATCAGACGGAACTTTGTCTGGCTCAACCAAAAGGGGATCCTTTGTTAATCGATAAGCCTGTGGATTACTCCAATAGTGGAACATCAGATACTTCACGCTCTTATACGCTGCCATTTGTTCATCTTCCAGCATGTCCTCCTTTATACCTATAGCTATCATTCCTGCTGCTTCTGTTTTCTGACGTGCTTGGGGATTACCTATGGCGTACATCAGTATTAAATCAAGTTTTTCTGCTATCAATTCCTCTCGATTTGTCTTTGGCAAGTCAACAGGAATGCTGCCATATATAAAGATATCCTCCGCCGCCATCAGCATACCACCATCTTCTTCCTCCAGCTGAGTATATGGTAAGGCATTTGGATGTAATGAAATTATCGTGGTATCGTCTCTTTCAATTATATCTGGCGCTTCTTTATTCTTCAGTGTTTTGTACACCTCCGTTACGAATACTCCCAGCACCTGCTTTTTGATTTCAGGATTACTCAGCAGCATCGAGAAGAAGTCTTGATTTTGCTCCAAGCCTTGTACCAATGCATCGTCTATATCATCAAAGTAAGAGAACTTGAACTCATCTTCTGAATTGACCAGTGCTGATTGCTGAAGCCTGCTCGACTTTAGAAGAATCTCCTTAATCTGGAGCATGGCTTGTGCTGCCACGTCCTTGTCGAAATGATTACCTGTACGGTTGTTGATTTCTTCAATAATCTCCGACAGTTTCTTCTCTTCATCTTCCGACAGCTGAGCTTCAGCTTTTGGAAGTTTGACGTATGGATTTGCAACAAGATCAGGTTTCTTGTATTCGCCTTGCAATTCATTTTTGAAATTATTAGCTACAATCTGGTCTTTCAGCGAGAATCCCTCACCAGATTGGTCTTTCTTGAACCAGGACTGCAAGTTGGAACAGAACTTATATTTTTTGTGCAACTGCACATCCTCAAATTGACTCGCCATAATGAGAAATTCATAGAAACGCACAAATCGCTTTAGATTAGCGATAAACTCTTTCTTGTCATCCTCTGGCAAATTGTTGGCTTTACGTTCTGCCTTCTGAAGATAGCCTGTCATCTGCATCTTCTGCCTGTCGGTAGGCTTGGCTTTTGTGATGAGTTCAGCAAAGTTGTCAATATCATACTCATCCAGTACATTATAGCCATCCAACTTGTTTTCAAGCTTATAGATGTCGCTCGGAGTGATGTTATTATCAAGAATCGTAGCCGTATAGTAAGGAGCGAATGATTCCTTGATGTCTTCATACGTGTTGCAGAAGTCGAGCACAAAGGTTTTCTTCTTATACGGTGGGCAAATACGATTCAGTCGCGAAAGCGTCTGTACAGCAGCAATCTTCTTCAGCTTCTTCAGTACATACATCGCACATAGGCGAGGTTGGTCAAAGCCTGTTTGATACTTGTTAGCGACAAGCAGGATGCGGTTCTCATCTTTCTCGAATTCATCTGGTAGGGCTTTCTCTGAGATACCATTCATACCCATCTCCGTAAATTCTTTCCCAGGTTGTTCGTCCAGCTTCACTTTACCTGAGAAAGCAACGAAACAGGACATATCGTTGTAACCGTGCTGATTAATATACTTCTCAAATGCCAACTTATACTTCACAGCTGCAGGACGTGAGGCAGTCACCACCATCGCCTTGGCTGTACCACCCAATTCCTGCATGACCACTGAGCGGAAATGCTCGATGATGATTTCTGTTCTCTTCTCAATGTTCTCATCTGTGAGGTCAACCAAGCGGGCAATCTTCCTTTTGGCTTTCCCTGACTTATACATAGGGTCATCCTCAATGACTTTGTTGATGTCGAAGTAGGTCTTATATTCCATGTAGTTCGTCAGGACATCGAGGATAAACTCCTCTTCAATAGCCTGTTTCATGGAGTACAAGTCGAAAGCCTCATTTTGTCCGCTTTTCCCAGGACGACCGAATAATGCGAGAGTCGTAGGTTTGGGCGTTGCCGTGAAAGCAAACATCGACACATTCGGTTGTTTGCCGTTGGCTCGAATTTCTTCTACGAATATATCATCCTTTTCAAATTCATCATCATCAACTTCGCGCCCTTTGCCCAACACTTGTGTCACAGCTCCCATGTCTTTGCCAGCTGTTGACGAATGTGCTTCGTCGATAATAACGGCAAAGTGTTTGTTGTTTATCTTCTTGATAGTATCTACAATATAGAGGAACTTCTGTATGGTGGTGGCGATAATCTTCGTATTGCCCTCCAAAGCTTTGCGAAGGTCATCCGAAGAGCAGTTGTCATCCATTACCTTAATAAGACCTGACTTATGGTCGATTTGTCGAACAGCATCTTGTAGTTGGCGGTCAACCACAACTTTATCTGTGATTATAACGATGTTGTCGAAAATCTGCTTGTCTTCCAGATCATGCAGCGATGCCAATCTATGAGCGAGCCAAGCGATTGTCTTCGTTTTACCCGAACCAGCAGAGTGCTGAATCAGATAGTTTTGTGAAGTATGATTAATAAGAAGGTCATCCACCGCTTTGCGAATGGTGCGTAGTTGGTGGTAACGTGGGAAGATAGGATGCTCGACAGTACGCTTTTTGCCTGTAAGCGTGTCTTTCTTTTCTGACTTCTCCACAAATACGAACTTTCCGATGAGGTCGTAGAGCGTATCCTTTGTTAAAATATCCTCCCACATGTAGGACACGGAATAGCGATCTTTGAATATCGGGTTTCCTTTACCAGTATTGATTCCCTCACCGCGACCGATATTGAACGGCAGGAAATAGGTTTCCAGCTTATTCAACTCAGTGGTCATATACACCTCCTCCAAGTCCATCGCGAAGTTCACAAAGCAGCCGGCCTTCTTCTGGAACAAGCGGGTCTTTGGGTCGCGGTCACTGCGATACTGATGGATAGCATAGGTGTAGTTCTGTCCGGCTTGGTTGCATTTGAGTTCGAATGAGATAATGGCCAATCCGTTAAGGAAGATGACAAGGTCTATGCGCTCCTTGTCGCTTGCCCATACTTCTTCCATAACCGAGAAGATATTTTTGTTTACCTTGGCAATAAGTTTCTCATTCATCGAGGTGGCGGGCTTGGTATAGAGCAGGTCGAGCTTCACATTGGCTATCTCGATACCATGCTTCAGTACATCGATAAGCGAACGTGACGACTTACAGATTTCCAGATTCAGAAAGTTTAGTAATCCTTCGCGGTAGTGCTCCTTGAGCGTGTTCTTCACCTTTGCCATCTTCTGCGGCTGTGTCTCTTCCAGGAACTTGAACAGCATATCAGGATCCATTGCGAACCGACGATCGTAACGGTCCGCATCACGCTTCTCATAGCCGTTCTCTATAAGTCTCTGGATGATAAACTTCTGGTAATCCTTCTCGGTTAGAATCGTATTCATATCACTTGTTTTTTGCCGGTTACATACTCGTAGATAAGCGAAGACTTGTAGGACTTCAAGGTCTCAATCTGCGTCAGCTTGTCTGCAATAGATTGCTCAATGGCAGCGCACTTCTCGTCAAGATAGCGCACAATTTCATTTTGTTCTTCTATAGGTGGCAACAAAACTTTAAATTTCAAAAGGTCTTGTTGGGATACAGACATTCGCCTAGTTACATATTTGCCATTATCCAGAATTTCTCCAATTAGTCCTCTCGCAATATAGAAGAATTTTCTTCCTGATTCCTTTGTGCGGAGATGGTAACTTAAATAATATAAATTGTATGTCTCTGGATCATAATTAGAAAAAACTCTATACATCGGACTGATACATCCCTTATATTCCGAAACAAAAATGGAGCCCTTTATAATATCGTTAGGACTTAAGACTAAATCTTTTTCGTGAACGATTTGATAACCGCTAAAATCATCCTTGACCCTATCCATATTATATTTCTTATCTGCGTACCTCGTAACACCTAAAGCAAACGATAGAGCTAATAAGTTTTTATTTCTACCACCAAGATTTTTTTCTGTTCTTTCAACAACATAAGAACGGAATGGAACAACTTGCCAATGAGCCGGTATATTACCTACCCAATCAATCCCACTTTGTTTCTTTTTTTCATTTTGATTTAGGCCTTGCGTTGTAACTTCGGAAATAATGGATTTCTTGTATTCAGAAAGGGTCTTTACCTCTGCCTCCAAATCAGCCAACAAACCATCTATCTCCGCACACTTGCCATCAAGGAAATTAGAAATGGCTTGCTGCTCGGGAAAGGGAGGTACAATAAGCGATGTACGTCTTATTATGTTTTGCGAAATAGAGAACAACTTAACCCCATTAACTTCTGTACGTATCTGTTTTCTCCAACAATCTGTTTTGAACAGGTAAGCAAAGTATCTGTTATCGCTTATTCGATTTTTCTGTCGTAATATAATGGTGTGATAACCTGCATATATATCATCATCTCCATCTATATAAACGCAATTGCCACAGCCATCCAAATCTTCTGATGTGTCTGCAAAAATAAAATTTCCTTTATTTACACGTGATTGAGGATAAGCTAATTTGCTTGGTATATACCTAATCAATTCATCTGTAACGCTCGTTCCAGAATTCTTCTTCGAATGAATCTGCCCATAGCTAATAACGGCACAACCTTCCTCTACAAGGTCAGCCTTAGTGATACTTAGTCCCTTTCCAAATGAAAACAAGACTTTTAGTGGGACTACTGTCCAATTGCTTGGAATAGTTCCAATCCAGTCTATACCACTACTTTTCAACTCTCTTGCCATAATCAATCAAAGATTTTGCTTACACGTTTAGCTATGGATTCTTCCAACTTTTCAAACTGTTCTTTAAGAACGCTGCTGTCGGTTGGCTTCTGATACTTGTAGAAATAGCGGGTAAAGGGAATCTCAGCACCAGTCTTGATGACGGGTTTCTTCTTGCTGAGGTCTTCCTCAAAGAAGGCTTTAGCATCAGGAATATGTGGCAGCACCTCACGCTTCATATAGGTGTCGATGTCTTCATCCAAGCGTACAATCTCAGTATCCTTTGTTTCCTTGTCGTAGATGATGTCGCCTTTCTTATCGCGCTGGATCTCTGCGGTCTTATCCATCACAGACAAACCATCAGCAATCGTGGCGAAGAGTTTGTCTTTTGGTTGCACAAGACCCTCCAATACATTCTTTAGTACGGGCTCGAAGGCCTCAGGCGACATATATACATTATCCGAAATGGCTTTGTGCAAAGCTGCCAAAATCTTGTTGTACTTTGATTCGTTGGCTTTGTATTCCTCCACCTTCTTCAGTTCTTTATCGGTGGGCTCATCCTTTTCGTCAATCTCGGCTATCTTGGCTCCATCATAAAGAGAGTTGAGTGAGCCCGACAGAAGCATCTGCTCTATGCGCTCCTCATTGATGGCATAACTGCGCTGCAAGGGCTGCATCACCGCATATTCGCGATAGATGAACTCTGTGTTGGGATAGATTTTACAGAGGTCGTTCTCTTCAAAATTGAGATATAGCTCTGTAATTGCTTTGCGTTCCTCTGGACCTATTTCGTTCTTCTTATTCCCTAATGGCTTGAGTAACTTGTGGCACTTAGAGGTGGCATCGATCAGCTGTATTTTACCTTTGCGTTCTTCACGCTTATTCATCGACAGCAGCCAAATGTAGGTAGCGATACCTGTGTTGTAGAATAGGTCTGTAGGCAAAGCGATAATAGCTTCAATGTAGTCATTCTCCAGGAACCAACGACGTATCTGGCTTTCGCCTGAGGCTGTGCTACCAGCGAAGAGTGGTGAACCGTCTTCGATGATGGCGGCACGTCCGTTTTTCGGATTAAGTTTGTCGATGGCCGACTGTAGAAAAAGCATCTGCATATCGCCAGAACCAGGTAAGCCTGCGCCCCAACGACCAGAGAATCCTTTTTTGTATTCATCCTGCACTGCATCTTCAACACCTTCACCAGCATCCTTACCTCCCCAAGCCTGACCAAAGGGAGGATTCTCGATAACGAAACGCATCTTTGTGTCTGGAAAAGCATCTGCCTTCATCGTATCCTGCAAACGGATATTGCTGATGTCCTGTCCTTTAATAAGCATCTCGGCAAGACACATAGCGTAGGACTCTGGTACAATTTCGTGACCGAACAAACGGATATTAGCGTCTGGATTGAAACGCTTAATGAAGTTATACGAGGTTGAAAGCATACCGCCCGTTCCGCAAGCTTGGTCGAGGATCGTGATTTCTCGTCCTGGTTGCAACACATCCTCGCTACCTTCGGAGAGTAACACGCTTACCATTGTCTTGATGATGTCACGTCCAGTATAGTGGTCGCCAGCATCGGCATTTTCTGAAAACTTGCGAATGAGTTCTTCGAAAATATAGCCCATCTTCATACCATCAATGGTTTTAGGATCAAGGTCTAGTTCTGAGAATGCCTTGACAACCGAATATAGGCGGTTATGCTTATCCATCTTTTCAATCTGCCTGTCAAACTCCAGATTGCGGATAATGCCCTGCACATTAGCGGAGAATCCCTCGATATATGCAGTGAGGTTGGCTACAAGATGCTCAGAATCGTTGCACAGCTCTGCCAGATCAAACGGTGAGGTATTATAGAACTGGTAGCCAGAAAGGCGTTGCATAGCCTTTTCTGGGTAATTGGGATTCTTCTTGAATTGTTCAACTACAGCCTGTTTAGTAGGTGCAAGCGCACACTCGAAACGGCGGAGTATGGTCATCGGGATAATGACATCCTTGTATTTGTCGCTCTGATACGGTCCACGCAACTTGTTTGCGATTGACCATATAAAGTTCACTTCTGATGAAACATCAATGGGCTTGTCATCCCACATGGGATCAATATGTACTTTATTCTCCATAATTTACATAATTTACTTACTTAGATGATTTTCTGATTCACCTGTTTGTTCAACAATTTTAAATCTAGCGCGCAAAGGATATGACAATTCTGTTCTTTTATCCTCATTCTTATTAACATCATGCAGTATCACGGTCTTTCCAATTTTATCTATAGCAGCCTTATAAGATAGGAGACATTTGTCGCAATAACAATTACCTTTAGAGTCTTGTTTTATTTCTCCTTTAAATCCTTCATAGTCAGATGCAGAAGCAGCAATTGCACTTAATACCTTCTTTTTCGCTTTATTAGCAGAGATATCAGGATTTTGCTCGGCAAACTTACCAAAGAATTTTATCACATGGCAGAGCTGTAATACATAACTGAAGAATAATTCCTTTTCGTTTTCTGTTAATGTTAGATCCTTATCATCAATCGTGTATGGAAATGCTTCATTTGTATGTGAATCAATACTGCCAAATTCTATAATATTCTTGGTAATATTTCCAAGATATGGAGGAAATATTGTTTCTCCACCTTTCCCTTCAGAATCATCTCCAGCTTTTCCGTATCTTATATGGCTGTGTTTTGTGTTCATTCCAGACATATATCGATTCGACTCTAAAAGGTTTATCTGGTCATCACGCTCAAAGCACTCCTTAGGCAGAAGTCCAACTTTATTGGCTGCACGAAAAATATACTCCATCACCTTACGCAAAGGATTCCCCTCATATACATAGTTTGTATGTTCTTCAGGGAAATAAAGTGCGCCCAACATAGAAAGCATTAACTTTCTTGCCTGTTCATCAATTAGGCTATCTTTACCAAGATATGCAAATACATCATTATGACGGAATAAAACTATATTGTTAGCTTGCTCCTTAGCAACCTTGACAATATTTTCATACAAAAAATGGGAATTTCTCAAATCATCATCAGGAACGTCCTTAATATACTCCATTTGGCCCCACTCAGGAGTCTGATGGTGATATGCTGCAATCTTGATAGTGTCTGAGAAACGACTCATAGTTCCAGCAGAAAGAATATACCATGGAATGAACCTGTTCTTCTTTCCAAATATCGATGTTAATGAAGGCAATACAACGTGGATAAAGCCCTCCTGGATATCTTCTGTAGGGCTTATTTTGCAAAAGGCATCTAGAATAATAGCGGAATAATCATCGAAGTTGTTCTTCAGAGCAACTTCAGCATCCTGCCAATTGAAATAATGGTCAAGTTCAATGCCATATTCGTCAGCATCAAGCTTGGCACTATCGACGATGTCATTTTCATCATCAACCCATAGAACTTTGTATGTTATTTTGTTTGTCATCATTCTGCTGTATCTAAATCAATATGTACAATTCCAGTATTATGAAATATAAGTTTATACTTAACAGGAAATTCAACGTCCGACTGAGAAATGAATTCGGCATCTCCGTCAAATTCCTGCATTAAGTGCTTAACCTCGTAACCTCCAATACCGTAATGGTTCTTACCATTTTGGGTACTTCTGTTATAAGTAAACACGTATTCTGCAGTGACATTCTGACTTACAGGCATACCATTATTGGAAATCGTAATGATGTGGTCAGTGCCATCGGTATAAAGATCTATCTTGATAATATTCCCTTCAGGACAATTTTCACGACCTGCAAATCCATGACTGCATGCGTTACTTATTATATTATCAAAAATTATTTTTAATGCTTCTGGTGCGAATGTCGCGCTCTCGTAAGTTACGACTTCCTCTCTACCTCCTTTAATTCCAATTAGATTGCCTTTGTCATCGTACACTTCTTCCATATCTACCATGATGTTTTTATAGTGGCTAGTCTTATCGTATTCAAATCGGAAAATAGGACTTTGGTGCTCTGCAATGTAGTCTTCAATGAATTTTGTAAGAGAAATATTCTCTGTTACAAGACCATTACCTCTATCAAATTTACTAATTTGTTGTTGTAGCTGTTCAATGGCCATCCTGATATTCTCATAGACATCCTTTACAGCAACTTTATTATTATTGCCGATAATAGTGTTATCATCAACAGTACCATCACCTTCCTTTCTGGCACGCAAGAGAACTTTCCACCAGTTGCTCAGATTAAAGATAGTCTGACCTATGGCATGCTTTTTCATATGCATGTCTTTGCGAAAGTCTTCATAAGACTGAATTATTTTTTTGTCAGCTTCAGTAAGACTACTTCTGGTGTCCTCTTTCATGAGCAATTCTTGTTGCTCTTTTGATTTTGGCACATTGATAACGATAGACAGCAAGTCTTGTTCGGTTATACGTGATATCGTTACGCCAGAAGCCATCATTTGGGCTTGTTTTTGTACAGGCTCAGACATCATACTGCGAAGTAAAAAATCTGCCGTGATATCAACTGAGACCAACCTTACAGGGATTATTTCATGGCGCAGAACGACTGGAGAGTCTTGTGAAACACCATGAAGCCTACCAACTTTGAATTTACCACCGATAAAACCGATAAGGAGACAGTCTTCCGTGAGTACATGATATTCAACTTTCTTGCTGGAAGGAAGCTCCTCTCTATTGATGTCGCAATTCAAATATGAAAAAGACAGTTCCTTCATCCCAATAAGTGGATATGCCTTCTTTTCCAACTCGCGATATTGGGATAATATCTCTTCTTCCTTTTGGGAAATATCTACAGATGAACTATGCGCAATTCTATTTCGCTGTAACACAATAGAACGAATTCTTTCGTCTCTCTGAAGAGGAATTACTTCAATCAGTTTATCCAAGCTTAGTGAATTCTCATCTTTTTGAGGCTTTGGAAGTATTTGAGAAATCAGATAACGTGATGGAAGCAAATTAACATCTCCAACTAATTCTGAAACTGTTCCACCCCAAACATGTTTCTCGTCTCCTCGTGTAATTGATTCTAAAATGCTTTGAACCTTTAATTCAAACTCTTTGCTTCCAGCAACATCATGGCGAGCGCAGAAGTCCTCACATGATGCATCCATCAACAAGACTTTACCCTGAGAATCCTTGCTAAGAATGAAAAGGCAAATATTCAAAGATGATATAACGAACGGGAAAAGCATACGTGGAAGAGAGATGACGGCCGCACTATATTGATTGCGATAATCCCACAAAATTTTCCTCATATCAAACCATCCAGATGATGCGGTACAGAAATTTGTAGGCAAGATACAACACAGAGTACCATTATCATTGAGGTGTTTAGTTACAAGCTGATAAAGGTTATTTGCAACCTTAACTCCAGCAGTACCACTAATATATGGAGGGAAGGAGAATATGTAATCAAATAACTTACCTTTAGGCAAAGCATCCTCCAAATCTCCGGACAACTTAATGTCTTCACTTACGCCAAAGCAATCCAAATAGATTTTGGACAAAGCCCATGTCTCAGAATTCAATTCAAATCCGTTGTAATTACAATTTGGATTGTGCAAAGCGAATTGGGCTGATGCAGAATATGGGAGAAATATATTACTTCCCTCCTTCACTTCCAAAATACTATTGCACAACTCCAGAACAGATTCGGGAATTTGCATGGGATGGTCTGCAGAAGGACGAATCATACCCAAATCTGGATCTTTTCTGGAATAGCAATATCTTATAGCTTCCTTGCATTCTTCCTGAAGAATAGCCAATTCATCTTTTGAGAAACACTTCTCAAGTTTAATTGTATAGGATTTTAGGATATTAAGAACTTCGGACTTAGCATCAGGCAATTGGGCATATAAAGAGACAACAAGCCTGTCCTTATTGTTGCTAAATATGGACTTAATACCATTAAGGTAGTTGTCTATAATATTGCGGCCTGCTACTGAAAGAGTTTCGAACTGTGACATTCTCAAAAAGTTTTAAAGTTTAACATCCATGATTTCGGCTGCAAAATTACTGTTTAACTGTGCAGGTTTTCTTCATCGTTTAAATAATTATACCAAAAACAACTTATTCAAGTCTTCATTAAGCACCACATGCTCCTTGAAGGAGATACTTTCACCATCATAAACAGCAGATACATCCACGCCTCTATATCAATGAGCGTATCGATGAGTGCAGTATCGTGAGCAGCACGGGCAGAAGCCCAGCAGCGCTTGCCAACCTGAGCATTAAATTGCTCTATCAAAGCCTCTGTGCTCTGGTGGTTCACACTATTCTTGATGTTTTTATACTTATATATTCTTGCCATAATCTACTGTTTTGTTGTTTTCTCGCTGCAAAGGTAGTGTCTAACTATGCAGGTTTTCTTCGTCGTTTACAAATGATGTGTTATTATTCGCGAGACTTCCGAGAATAAGATAATACAATAGAAATGTACTATTCCTTATTTCTGTAACTTTTTCTAAACTACTCATGTTGTGTTTATGAAAATAACCATTACGCTCACTTTGTACCCACTTATTAATTATTAGTGTGATACCAGAGATGGACATTTTGCTTATTCCTTGGAAATAAACATTTCTGTTATTGATGTTCCTTAAAAAGTAAACCATATTACCAAGTGTGGCTTTACAAAAATCAGGTGAATCTACTGAAATGTTCTTAAAACCCTCAGGTGCTGAAATTCCAATGGTATGAGCAGTATCCATTTTGTGAATAATAGAATATAGGAGTTGCTCTATGGATTTCAGATATCCTGTAATAACATATGTCTTATCTAGCAAATCATTCTTCATGTGATTCTTGTAAAGCCATTCTGATGTTAAGAAAGATTTAGAAAAATCACTGTAATCAAATAGCCTTTGATACAAGTTCTCATTGAAGAATCTGTTTCCTATAAGCGTGAATGAATCATCGTCCATTAATATGGATGTATGTGACAACTCCGTATAATAATCGAAGTTTAGTATTTCATCTTTTAAGGATTCATTAAATAATTTAATGTTTTTAGAATTAGTAGTTCTTGCCAATTCAAACCATTGAAGATCTGCGGCATATTTTTGAATATTCTGAAGAGAAGAATCAATCAACCTCCATGCTTCTTCTCCAAACATAGTATTTATAAACTCTTCAAAAGTATAGTATTTTTTTTCGCGTTCATTCCGATATGAATTGAGTAAGTGAAGATATTTCACACCTCTTTCATCATTTTTTATCATAACAATATAGATATTATTCTCGGTGCTCTTCTTAATGCTTAATGATGCAAATTCTTTTAGCCACGAAACATGTGGAAAGCCTGCAAACTTTTCAATGGCGACAAAATGAAACCGTGTTTTGATAGGATATACATAGACGCACCTTCCTGCCCAGTCTGCACATGTTCGTGCTTCTATCTGCTTATTTTCAAACAAACGCTGAATAAGTCTTGCTACACTCTTATTGAATACTCTGTCTGTATGTCGAACATATAACTGGGCTTTTTTAAGAAGTTCTATATCATTAAAGTTAATGATAGGGCTAGGCATATTATCAAAAACAGAAAAGAGTTCTTGATTATACGTCAAAGAGATCTTTTCAGAAACATCTTCGTAAAACTGCCTAACTATATTCTCCATATCTAATATCGTTTGCATTATTCGCTTGCAAAAATACTATTTAACTATGCAGGTTTTCTTCATCGATGCGATAAAGGTAATTCAAAGCACGAATATTCTTGGTAATCTCGGCTCTGAGGGATGCCGGAGAAACCACTTCAATGTCGGGACCAAACGAGAGAATGAGTGCTATTAGTTCCTTGGTGATCTTGACATTGATAGATATCGTGGTATGATTCTTGTCCTCGGATATAACGCGCTGTGATAGATGTAGGGGCTTCGTCTTAATGTAGTTGAAACGGTTGTTGCTAACACACATTACTACATCAACAGACTCAAGATGCTCTGGAACGGTAACACCTATTACGTCATCAAAATACTCCTCAAAATCCACATCAGACTCTTTATAGGGCATGGAAATTTCCTCGAAACTCTCAATTCGGTCTAAGGCATAATGACCTAAGGAATCATAGCCAACTGCTTGGGCAATGAGATACCAGCGGTCATTGAATTGCTTCAAATGGTAGGGATATATTCTTTCGCTATAACTATCTTTCCCAAAGGGAGCGTATTCAATTTTCAGCACCCGCTTCTTAATAATGGCTTGCAGTAGCTTCTCGAAAAGATCAAGGCCTTTCAGGTCGGGATTGGACTGGAAAGAAACAACAGGAGTGGACTCATCAGTAAACAAGCCTCCCTCAATCTGCATCAAGAGTGTCCTTGCCCAGTCGTACGTTGGTTCGCCCTCAAAATATTCCAATACGAGAATGGCATCCTGAAGTTTGTGGCGTTCCTCGTCATTAATGCGGAAAAGGGGAATTGTATAGTTGATATCAACGTACCTATAGAGGCGTTTCTTGCCTTGTTTCAGCTTCTCATCAAGCATGATACCGTAGTCAGCTTCCAAGATATTGATATCGTTCTGAATGGTGCGCTTGGAAACATCAGGCTTATCCATACGACGCAATGCCTTGTTACACTCATCAACGAGGTCGTCGATGGTGTATTCCCTATATCTGTTTCTGAAACACTTGTTCAGAACCTGATATCGCAACAATACTTGTTTATCTACCGGCATATCGTAAATCGTTTAGCTACTTTTCTTACATTCTCAACAATTCTTTTACATCCACTTCGAGACATTTGGCTACATCCATCAAATTCTCCAAGTTGGGCTGTGCGCTATTGGTACACCATTTGGACACCGTGGCTTGGTCAACACCGATTTGCTCAGCTAACCACTTGTTGGTGCGCTGGTACCCTCCACGAGACACTCGGTAGTCTCGCGGTTCCTCCCTTCTCCGCAAGCACTACTTTCAGTCGGTTTAAATCTTTACCTTCCATGTTATACGTTATTACATAATACTGGGTACAAAGATAGCGATTTTTTATCAGAAATGATTATGTTTTGCTAAAAATATGA
>Ga0247611_10006028_pt1 | contig 15705 bp, 11 predicted proteins | sample 177DNAGHGhighgp2_FD_192422 | JGI IMG/M metagenome (GOLD analysis project Ga0247611, IMG submission 192422) | Sheep rumen microbial communities from Palmerston North, Manawatu-Wanganui, New Zealand - 1770 DNA GHGhigh gp2 | ecosystem: Host-associated > Mammals > Digestive system > Stomach > Rumen...
AGGATCCGCTCGCCCTTTTCGGCGAGCGTGCGGCGCATGATGCGCGCGAGCGCATTGAAAGGGAAGTCCTCCGGCACGCTCGTCGGCAGACTCATCTCCTCCAGCGCTGCCCGCCGCACCGGCGCGACCGCGCCGCGCCCCAGCACGAAAACGCCGCTGCGCTCACGCGGCTCGACCCAGCCCTCGTCCGCGAGCAGCGCCAGCGCGTGCTCGGCCGTGATCACGCTCACACCGAGCTCCGCGGCAAGCGCGCGCTTGGACGGCAGTTTGCTGCCCGGCGGATAAATCCCCGCGGCGATCGCGTCTTTCAACTGGGCGTACAGCTGACGGTAGGCGGGGCCGCCTTTTTTTTCAAGCACAAATCTGGTCATATAAAAAAGTCCTCATCTGGTAGTATCAATAAGACCAGATCAAGCGTATACTTTTTCCCGTAAGATGTCAAGCTCCCGGTGAAATGGAAATGGAGGATCCCTCATGTCATATTGTAAAATTCTGACCATCCAGGACATCTCCTGCGTCGGCCAGTGCTCGCTGACCGTCGCGCTGCCGATCCTGTCGGCCGCGGGGATGGAGACCTGCATCCTGCCGTCCGCCGTGCTTTCCACGCACACGGCCGGCTTTTCCGGCTATACCGTCCGCGACCTGACGGCGGACATCCCCGGCATCGCCGCCCATTGGAAAAAGGAAAACATCCGCTTCGACGCGCTCTATACGGGCTATCTCGGCTCCACCGAGCAGATCGCGTATGTCAGGGAGATCGCCGCGGAGCTGCTCTCGGACGGCGGCGCAGTGATCGTCGACCCGGCGATGGCCGACAACGGCAAGCTTTATCCCGCCTTTGACGCGGCCTATGTCGAGGCGATGAAGTCGCTGGCCTTTTCGGCGGACATCATCCTGCCGAACATTACCGAGGCCTGCTTCCTCACAGGCACGGAATACCGCGAGCGGTATGACAGAGCCTATATTGATTCCCTGCTCGACGCTCTCACGGCCTGCGGCGCAAAGACCGTCGTGCTGACGGGCGTCGGCTTTGACGCGGAGCACACCGGCGTCATCGTGCGCGAAGGAGGCAAGACGCGCTATTACGAGCACCGGAAGATCGCCAAGGGTTGCCACGGCACGGGCGATGTTTACGCCGCGGCCTTCGTCGGCGCGCTGGAAAACGGGTTCGGCGCCTATGACTCCGCCGTCCTCGCCGCGGACTATACGGTGCGCTGCATCGAGGTGACGCAGGGCGACGCCGCCCACTGGTACGGCGTGAAATTCGAGCTGGCGCTGCCGGAATTCATCCGGATGCTCGGAAAATGACAGAACGAAAAAGAAATGCCCGCCGCAGACAACGTCTGCGGCGGGCATTCTCTGTTTACAACAAGTCGGTCAGCGCACGGATCTCGCGGCAGCTGTCCGGCAGCGTTCCACTGGGGGGAGGGGACTGGTGCGTGTGAAAATAGCAAGATCCGATCCCGCAGCTGTCCGCACCGCGGATATCGGCGTCCGGGTCGTTGCCGACCATAACGATCTCCTCCGCCGTGACACCCGCCGCAGCCATCGCCGCGTGAAAGAAAGCGGCAGAGGGCTTTTTGCAGCCGAAATCCGAGGAGAGAAAGATCTGATCGAAGCTTTTCGAAAGTCCGAGCAGCCGCAGCTCCGGCACGGTGAAGCAGCTCTGCGCGTTTGAAAGCAGAAATAGTCTTGCGCCCCGCTGCCTCAGTCCATCCAATGTCCGGCGCGCTCCCGGCATCAGCCGCGGCGTGCTCGTATACGAAAGCGCACGGAACGCGATCGCCGTGTCGTCAAGGCGTGCTGCGGAAACACGCACGCCCTTTTCTGCATAGAGACGGCGAAAGACGTGCCGCAGCTCGATCTCGACTTCATCCTCGCCGAGACCGCTTCTTTTCGCAAGCGCGGCCGTCTCCTCCGCACACAGCGCGAGATAGCATTCCCGCAGCTCCGACGGCGCGTACGGCGCGCCGCCGAGAGAATAACAGCGTGCCAGTCCCCGCCAGAGTGAAGGCTTTTTCTCATCCGTTCGAATATCGATGAGCGTACCGTATAAATCGAAAAAACAGGTGTTCTTATTCATAAGGTTGGTCTCCGCTTCCGACAAATCATGGTCCGCACCGCAGCCGCGGATAAAATCGCTGCGGCCGGGACTGTATTCCCGCGGCAGGGATACGCCCTTGCCGCCGTTTTCCGGAACGACGCCGGACATGGACGGCAAAAAGCTGAAATGGCGGAGAGGATCAAAAGGGCCTCCTGCCTCAGGACAGGAAGAAGTTCAGCATCCTCTCCCGGTAATCCGGCGCGGTATCGAACGCGGCATGGCCGTAGCCGATATACATGTACAGCCTGAAATCCGCACGCCAATCCAGGCTTTCCGCGATCTCCATGGTCGCGTCCGAATCGAGGACGCGGTCCTCGAATACGCCAACGGCCATGACCGGGCAGCGGATCCTGTCCAGCTCATCGACGATGTTAAAGCCCTTTGTTCCCTCAACGAGAATCATAAAACGTCTGAGATCCTCATCCGTCACGGTCCCGGCGGCCGCTTTCAGCGCGTCGCGGGACTGCTCATATATCTTCGGCGGATAGATCTCCTTTCCGAAGGCCAGATACAATCCGACCCGGTCTTTTTCCTTTGCCAGCTGCGCCCAGCTCTCCAGCACGCGGTACTGGGCGTCCTGCACATGGGCGGAAGACGAGCCCAGCATCATCTTCCTGACCAGCTCGGGATGCTCGATCGCGATGACCTGCGCGATCATGCCGCCCTGCGACGCGCCGAAGAGACACACATCCTTCAGCCCCAGCGCTTCGAATGCGGCAGCGGTATCCCTTGCCATCTCCCGCACGGTATAGGACGGGGGCATGTCGCTGCGCCTGTCGAAAAGATAGATCGTAAAGCTCTCCGTAAGCGAAGCATACGCCGCCGCAACCGCATCCGCGGCGCCCATTACGCTTTGGATACTCAGCCCCGGCAGAATGACCAGCGTCTGCGCCCCGCTGCCAAAGCGGAAATACTTCATGGAGAACGTGTCCGTCCTGACGGTTTCGATCGGAATGCTCTGCTTTTCCTTATCCGGCATTTGCGTTCACCGCCTCTTTCTGTCATAAGCTGAGAAAAGTATAGCACAGGATCGCGGCTGACTCCACCAAAAAGCGGCAGCGCTGCTCCTGTCATGATCTTAAGGTTCTGCAGACGGGATTCGCGGCAAACGGCGCCGACGTTCCCTTCTGCCGTCTTCCCATCACCCGGCGGAAGAAAGATCTTCGTCCGCGTCGTCCGCAAGCGGCTCGGCCGTCAGATAATAATAGTCGTTCTGCTTCATCTCATTGCCGTCAAACAGTCCGGCGTTCAGCAGCCAGCCGTCCCGGTATTTCACGGCCGTCGCGCCGCAGAAAGCTGTCATGGAGCGGTCCGGCGTTTTCTTTCCGTCTGCATAGGCCTCGCTCCACTCTTTATACCATTCACTCGGTTCCGTCGAACTGTGCCGGTTAAACCAGCCGCCGCCATGTGTGAGCGTGTAGAGACAGCTTTCTCCGTCCGGCCCTTCGCCGATAAAACGCAGCGTGGGGAACTCCCCGACGCCGCTCATTTCCACCAGCTCGCTGCAGGGGAACGTGAAGCAGTCCCGCAGCTCGGATAAGCCGATCGGATACGCCGTGATCCTGTCGGGAAGAAGCGCGGCGAGCTCCGCCTCACCCAAGCCGGTCAGCAGAATAAAATGCCTGTCGATCAGCGTATGGAGGGTTTTGAGCATGTCCTTCTGATCTTTTTCATTGTTCAGCGAATCGAGCGAACGGAAGGAGCGGGTCTGATTTTTGATCGTATCCTCCAGGTTGTTGTTCTCGTTCCTGTTTTCCGAGGTAGTGCCCGTATAGGTGAACAGCACCACGTCCTCGCCAAAACGGCGCAGAAGATACAGATCGCTGCGGCCGGGCCAGAGCTCATCTGACAGGGCGACGCCCTCACCGTCGTTTTCCAGAACGACGGCGGACCCGAACGGCGAAATGCTGACGTAGCGGAGAGGATCAAAGGTATCTCCGGGCTCGCAATTCCAAAGCGGCGCGATCTGATTCCCCCAGGGCAGAATACAGACAGTTATACTGGCGTCCGTGCTGTAAAAAACGCCTTCATCGCTGCCGCCGTATTCGAGATCCATTGAGATCGCGTTGCCGTCTTCCCTTCGTTCAAGCGCCGTAACGCGGCAGCTCCCATCCTCGCGCAGCGAGCCGAGATCCCACAGAACGGCGGCACTGTCCTCACCGAGCTTCCAGCATACGGCATCATCGGCCAGATACCACTCTGCGTTCAGAATAGTGAACGAAGTGTTCACCCGGGCTGCATGCGCCAGCGAGTACTGCGGCGAAACCGTTACCGTCTCGCCGCCGACGGTCAGCCGCTCCGGCTCGGGCAGCACGAAGCGGGAGGCGCCGCGATAGGAGACGCAGAGAACAGCCGCCGCGGCGACGATCGAAACAAGCAGGAAAACGACCGAACCGAAGATCTTTTTCCCTCTTGACTTGACCAGCCGGACAAACGCGTGGATCAGAAGCGCGGCCAGGGCAACAAGACCAACGACGACAAAAAAGCGGTATTCCGGCGCTTTTGCCATCGCCTGCCACAGCATTTCCGGCGCATGCAGGATCTCGAACAGGATCAGAGCTCTGTCGTTCCAAAGCTGCGTAAAAAACGATTTCATGACGGTTCTCCTTAAAAGAAATGCCGCGCGGAGAGCGGACGGAAAGAGGCACCGCTGTCCGAGCCGGCGTGCGGCTTCCATGATCTGACATGAGTATAGCACATGACCGGCTCCAAATCCACCGGGAAAAAAGCCGCAAAAGGAGCGCGAGATGTACAGGGAGAACGGCTCCGCGCCGGCGCCTGCGGCAGTGCAGCCTCCGGCGGATTGTAAAATTTTGCTCCGCAAAATCAGGGGTGCCCGGGGTTCGACCATGTCCGACGAATATAATAAGCAGCCGTCCCGAAAGGGACAGCTGCTTATTTGGTGCTGTAAGCGGGGATTCGCCCGCGCTGCGGCGCGGAGCAGGTCGCGGCTCTGACATGCCCCCGGCATGTCATTCACTTCCGCTCCCCTCGAATCCCCAACGGGGGAATAGCAAATAAGAAGACCATCCTAACAGGATGGTCTTCTTATTTGGTGCTCCAGCGGGGATTCGAACCCCGGACACCCTGCTTAAAAGGCAGGTGCTCTGCCTACTGAGCTACTGGGGCATATTCGTCCTCCCCAACGCGAAGCCCAACGGAGAGGGTTCACGTTGGAAACGTGTTCACCAAATCAAAGCCCAACGAAGTGGGTTTGATTTGGAAAAGGAGAATGACGGCATCGGTCAATGTGGTCATGCCTGCATGACCACATGACCTAATGGCGTCAATTCGACGCTGTGGCTGGGATGGCGGGACTCGAACCCACTATATCGGAGTCAAAGTCCGGTGTGTTACCATTACACTACATCCCATCGGCTGTGTACGAAAGAACCGGCGGCCGTCGGCCGCCGGCCTCTCTCATGTGGGGTGGGATATGGGGCTCGAACCCACGGCACCCGGAACCACAATCCGGTGCTCTACCAACTGAGCTAATCCCACCAAATCGTCCTCGCAAGCTGCGTATCGTCTCGCTTCCTCGACAAGCTCGAAAGCTCGCTCACTTCGCTGCTCGTCCTCCCAAAAACAGACCCGCTTACGCTGGGCTCTGTTTTTGAAAACGCGAGGAGTTTCATTCTCCTTTTCGCCGTCTAACCAAATCAAAGCCCAACGAAGTGGGTTTGATTTGGAAAAGGAAGAAGGAACTGACGGATGTGCAGTTTTCGCGGCTCTTACGCAAACCGCGGAAACGGAACGGAGTCTGTTTCTTCTGACGATGGCACGCCAAGAGGGATTCGAACCCCCGACCTACTGCTTAGAAGGCAGTTGCTCTATCCTGCTGAGCTATTGGCGCATATTGGTGCTTCCCGCTCAGCAAGCGCTGCAAAAATGGAGCGGGTGATGGGAATCGAACCCACGTATCCAGCTTGGAAGGCTGGTGTTCTACCATTGAACTACACCCGCAGGGGGCTCAATCCACATTCAGCCTTGAGATAATACCACAGGCGGACCCCGAATGTCAATCTTTTTTCTTATTTTTTCCTGCCCGTACGCGGAATTCTTTCCCGATTTGGAAAAGAATACAAAATAATCTGTATAAAAGCGACAAATATTCAATTATTTTTTAGTCGATTTAGCGATTAGAAGCGTCAAAGCGGATTGACAAAGAAGATTTCAGCCGCTATAATAAGAGAACGAAAATACATACCCTAACACCATTTTCGCGTATGTATTAATAAAATAGGAGGAAAAGAAATGAAAAGATTTCTCGCACTGCTTCTTGCGGTCGTGATGGTCTTCGCCCTTGCCGCCTGCGGCCAGAGCGCTGCTCCCGCCACTTCCGCACCCGCCGACACTGCGACGGACGACAATTCCGGTGAAGCCGCGCCTGCTGCGGAAGAATCGGGAAGAAATGAAGTTGATTCGTATAGCCTGCTCTATGCGTTCAACATCACCACGCTGGATTATCTCTATGATAACCACAGCACCAACGGTGACTTCACCGCGAACTTCACCGAAGGTCTGCTCACCCAGGACAACCACGGCGTTCTCGTCCCCGGTATGGCCATCGAGTGGGCTCCCAACGAGGATGCTTCCGAGTGGACGTTCACCATCCGTGACGACGCTGTCTGGTCCACCGCTTCCGGTGAAGAGTATGCGCCTGTTACCGCTGAAGACTTTGTTACCGGTCTGAAGCACGCCGCCGACTCCTCGAGCCTTGTCCTCGGCCTTGTCAAGCCCCTGATCAAGGGCCTTGCCGAGTATGCTGACGGCACCGGCAGCTGGGAAGACGTTGGCATCAAGGCTGACGGCAACAAGCTGGTCTACACCCTGACCGGCCCCTGCGGCTACTTCGATGGTCTGACCACCTACAACGTCCTCAGACCTCTGAACGCTGAGTTCTTCGAATCCATGGGCGATTCCTTCGGCGCTGTTGATCCCGCTTCCATCCTGTACAACGGCTGCTACATCCTCTCCTCTGTCGTTCCCGGCCAGGAAGTCAAGTTTGACGCCAACCCGAACTACTACGACAAGGACAACGTTCATGTCAAGCACGTCACCGTCACCTACACCGACGGTAAGGACCCGATGCAGAACTTCAACATGTTCGTGAACGGCGAAGTGACCACCACCGCCATCCAGCTCGGCCAGCCCGAGATGGTCGCGAAGGCCAACGAGCTCTATCCGGACAACCAGTTCAAGGGCATGACCACCTCCACCTCTTTCTGGGGCGCTTTCAACTGGGATAGACAGTCCTACGCTCTGTGGACCGACGCCAACAAGAGCACCACTGCCAAGACCACTGACGACCAGAAGGCCGACACCCATGCCGCTATCCTCAACAAGTACTTCCGTCTCGGCGTTTACGCCGCCTACTCCGAGAAGGCTTACTATGAAGTCGCTCTCGGCGAGATCGCGGAAGACAGAGCCAGAAACACCCTCACTCCTTACACCTTCGCTACGCTGAGCACGGGCGAGTCCTACGGTTCCCTCGTGACGAAGTACCTCGAGCAGGAAGAGGAAGCCTTCGTTGGCATCGATCTCAACGACGGCCATGATGCCTGGTACAATCCTGAGAGAGCTGTTGCTTTCATGGAGAAGGCCAAGGCTGAACTCGGCGATTCCGTCAAGGAGTGGCCGGTACACCTCGACATGGTCGAGAACGGAACGGACGAACAGGCCAAGAACATGGCTCTTGCCATGCAGAAGTCCATCGAAGATGCGATCGGCGATTACGTCAAGATCGACCTCATCTTCCTTGACAACGACGAGCAGGTCAATGACGCCTTCTACACCAACGAGCGCGGCGAAGACAACTCTGTCGACCTCGCTTTCGCGGCTGGCTGGGGCCCGGACTACGGCGATCCTTACACCTACATCCACTGCTTCGACCCGTCTGACGGCGACATGATGCTCTACTCCGGCATCACCCCGATCATCACCGATAACACCCAGCGTCCTGACTCCCAGACTGAGGCTCTCGAGGCCATCGGCCTGACCGAGATCAAGCCCCTGATGGATCAGGCGAACGCCGCCACCGGTGACGAGAGAATCGATCTCTTCGCCCAGGTTGAGGCCAAGCTGCTTGCCAACGGCATCCTCAGACCCTTCGCCACCAGAGGCGCCGGCCTCGGCGTGTCCAAGGTCAAGCCCTTCTCCGCCGGCTACGGCCTCTACGGTCAGGCTTCGACCAACGTTGTTCCTTACTTCAAGTACATGGTCGTTTACGATCAGCCCGTCACGGCCGACGAGTACTATGCTGCTAAGGAAGCCTGGCTTGCTGGCGACTGATATCTGTTTTTCCACAGCATTCGCAAATTCTGAATAAGCTATAGAAAATGAGAGCTAGAAGATGCTCATTCCTCTAGCTCTCAGTTTCTCTTGTTAGGAGTTGTTCTCATGAGCAAGGGTTATATCCTTAAGAGACTGATTCGATCGGTCATTTCCATTCTGTTGATAATGCTGATCGTTTTCACCCTGGTCTATACGCTCGTTCCGCGCAACAGTATCTTTTCCGGCGACGACGGATACAGAAAGCTTGCCTCAAAGCCGGACGACAAGACTGACTACATGTATAATATCTGGCAGAAGCTCGGATATCTGACCTTCGTGCGCTCCGCCGATTATTTCCAGACGATCTACGACGTGGATTCTCCGGAGATGGCCGCTGCGCTCGAGCCGGGTTCGGAAGCCGGTGAACAGTTCAAGGCCAAGTACGAAGCCGAGGGGTATACGGTCGAACAGTATACCAAAAGCGGACGTTACTACGCCTATAAGGACATTCCTGTTATCAAGCATGTGGCAGTCTGGTTTTCAGATCTGATCGAGATCGACACACCGATGTCTGTTCAGGATGAAAACAATCCGGACCTGAAGCGCGGGCTCTCTTTCGGCAGAACCGAATCGGGCGGCATCGCTCTTATAGGAAGCGGAACGACTCACAAATACCTGATCTATACCGACAGCCACTTCCCCTGGCTGCATCAGAACGTCATCAAGCTCTGCTTCGGCGATTCCTATCCCACGTATCAGGGGCTTGATGTTATGTCTGTCCTGTTCCAGACGCAGGGAACAGAAGTTAAAAGACCGGTGACATACGCGACCGGCAAGGAAGGCGAATCCGGTATCATCTTCGGTTCGCTTACCTACAAGAAAATTCTCGACCGTCTTGATCGGCAGAAATTTGTCGACAACTACGCGACCTTCCAGACGGCTAAGAATCAGCCGTCCATGATCGGTACTTCCTTTATTATCGGCATCTTTGCCATGCTGATTTCCTATGGCCTGGGTCTGCCCATCGGTATCCTGATGGCCAGAAAGAAAGACAAGCTTGCCGATAAACTGGGCATGGTCTATATCATCTTTATCATCGCCGTGCCATCGCTGGCATACATCTATTTGTTCCGGTATTTTGCCACCGCGGCCTTCGACCTGCCGTCCGTTTTCACGACCTACGGCGCGTCTGATATCCGCTCGTGGATCCTTCCTACGATTTCGCTTGCACTCCCGTCCATTGCCAGTCTGATGCTTTGGACCAGAAGATATGTTGTGGACCAGATGAGCCAGGACTATGTCAAGTTCGCAAAGGCGAAGGGTCTCAACCAGAGAGAAATTTTCAACAACCACATCTTTAAAAACGCAAGTATCCCGATCGCGCAGGGAATCCCGGCCTCTCTTGCCGGATGCATCGCCGGCGCCATCATTACCGAATCCATCTACGCCGTTGGCGGTATGGGCAAAATGCTTCCGAACGCGATCCAGCAGCACAACAACGTAATGGTCGTGGCACTGGCCTTTATCTTCTCCACCGTTTCGGTGCTGTCCGTGCTGGCCGGAGATATTATCCTGACAAAGGTCGATCCGCGCATTTCGCTCACAGAAAAGGCAGGGAGATCATAATGGACGAAAAAATTTTGGAAAACAAAAATGATCTCTTCGGATTCGCATCTTTTGATAAATATGAATCCGAACATATTGCCGCGCCGCAGTATTCCTATTGGAAGTCCGTATGGCGGACATTCGTAAAAAACAAGTTCACCGTTGCCGTTGCCATACTGATGCTCGTTCTGGTGCTCTTCGCGTTGATCCAGCCGTCGATCTCCGGATACGATCCTCTGATCGCCCCGAACGTCAACGACTCTGAGATGAGATTCATCAAGCCCTGTGCCGAGCATATCTTCGGTACCGACAACCTGGGCAACGAGGTGTTCGACGTCGTGTGGGCCGGTGCGAGAAACTCGATCATCATCAGCTTCGTCTGCACCTTCATTACCATGTTCATCGGCGTTGTGGTCGGCGCGATCTGGGGCTTCTCCAAGAGTATGGACAAGTGGATGCTTGAGATTTACAACATCGTATCCAACGTCCCGTTCCTTCTTCTGGCGATGATCCTCTCTTACGTTCTCGGCGCCGGCATGGGTACCCTGATCTTCGTTATGTGCGTGACCGAGTGGGTGTTTGTCGCATTCTTTATCCGTACCCAGGTCATGATCATCCGTGACAGAGAGTATAACCTCGCTTCCAAGTGCCTCGGCACGAGCACCTGGACCATGATCAAGAACAATATCCTTCCCTACCTGATCTCGGTCATTATGACCTATGTCTCGAGAATGATCCCCTCTCTGATCTCCTATGAGGTTTTCCTTTCGTACATGGGCCTCGGCCTTGGCGTGACGAAAGCATCTCTCGGCCGCATGATCTCGATCTACACTTCGTATATGAACGGATATCCGCATCTGTTCTGGATCCCGGTTACCGTGCTTGCCGTCCTCTCCATTTCTCTCTATATCGTCGGTCAGAGACTCGCGGATGCGGCTGACCCGCGTACGCATATGTAAGGAGGGAAGCAGGATAATGGACGAAACGAAAAATGTAATCATTTCCGCAAAAGACATCGAGGTCAAGTTCCGCGTTCGCGACAAGTATCTCACGGCCATCCGGAATGTTTCCCTGGATCTGTATGAGGGCGAGACCTTTGCCATCGTCGGCGAGTCCGGCTCCGGCAAATCGGTGTTCACGAAGACCTTTACGGGCATGCTGGAGTCCAACGGAACGATCTCGAACGGCTCCGTCATGTTCCACGGAACGGATCTGACCAAGCTCAGGACAGATAAGGACTGGGAAGGCATCCGCGGCGCGAAGATCTCCACGATCTTCCAGGACCCCATGACCTCCCTCAACCCCATCCGCACCATCGGCTCGCAGATCACCGAAGTCATCGAAAAGCACCAGAAGATCTCCAAGGCCGAGGCAAAGCAGCAGGCCATCGAGATGATGGACCGCGTCGGTATCCCGGATGCGGCCAACCGCTTTGACGAGTATCCCTTCCAGTATTCCGGCGGCATGCGTCAGCGTATCGTGATTGCCATCGCGCTGAGCTGCCATCCCGAGATCCTGATCTGCGACGAGCCGACGACGGCTCTGGACGTTACCATCCAGGCGCAGATCATCAAGCTGATCCGGGATCTGCAGAAGGAGCTTGGCTTCACCACGCTCTATATCACGCATGACCTCGGCGTCGTGGCCAACGTGGCCGACCGCGTCGGCGTCATGTACGGCGGCCAGATTATCGAGTACGGCACGGTCGAGGAGATCTTCTTCGATCCGAGACATCCCTATACCTGGGCCCTTTTGTCCAGCCTTCCGCAGCTCGGCGTGAAGGGAGAGGATCTGTTCTACATCACGGGCACGCCGCCTTCTCTGTTCAACGAGATCAAGGGCGATGCGTTCGCACCGCGCAACGAGCACGCTCTCAACATCGATTTCCAGGAGGAGCCGCCCTTCTTTAAGGTGAGCAACACGCACTATGCCAAAACCTGGCTGCTTGATCCGCGTGCGCCGAAGCTTGAAAAACCGGAGGTCATCCGCGACCTGCATGAGAAGATCAAACTGATGACGGATAAGGGAGGTGCTTTCCATGTCGACTGAAGACAGAGAAGTGATCCTGTCCATCAAACACGTTGACGTTACCTTCGAAACAGGACACAAAAAGAAGCTGCGCGCTGTAAAAGACGCAAACTTTGACATCTATAAGGGCGAGACTTTCGCGCTGGTCGGTGAATCCGGCTCGGGCAAAACGACGCTGGGACGCGCCATCATGCGCATCAACCCCTGCAGCGCCGGCGAGATCCTCTTCGAGGGCAAACGCATCTCCGGCAAAATCTCCCGGGAAGAGGACCGCAATGTGGTCCGCAACATCCAGATGATTTTCCAGGATCCCGCCGCTTCCCTCAACGAGCGCGCTACGATCGAGTACTGTGTCTCCGAAGGCCTGTACAACTTCCATCTTTACAAGGATGAGAACGAACGGATCGAAAAGGTAGACCGCGCGCTTGAGTCTGTGGGTCTGCTGCCGGAGCATAAATCGCGCTATCCGCACGAGTTTTCCGGCGGTCAGCGTCAGCGCGTCGGCATTGCGCGCGCGATGATCATGGATCCCAAGTTCATCGTCGCGGATGAGCCGATCTCGGCTCTGGACGTTTCGATCCGTGCGCAGGTGCTGAACCTGATGAACAAGCTCAAGGCCGAAAAAAACCTGACCTATCTTTTCATCGCGCATGACCTGTCCGTCGTCCGCTTCATTGCTGACAGGATCGCGGTCATCCATCTCGGCGAGATCGTCGAGATCGCCGAATCCGAAACGCTGTTCAAGTATCCGATGCACCCCTACACCGTATCACTGCTTTCGGCGGTTCCGATGCCGGACCCGATCGTGGAAAAGACGAGACACCACATCGTCTACGATCCGTCCAAACTCGAGCAGACCGACGAGCAGCGCGAGCTGCGGGAAGTGCGTCCGGGCCATTTCGTGTTCTGCACGAACAACGAGTTCGCCCGGTACCGGGAGAAAATGGACCGGATGGAGCAGGAGCTCGGCTGAAAAGCAAAAAAGAAGATCAAACCGTTATCGGTTTGATCTTCTTTTTTGTTATGTCATTTCAAGCGCCTGCCCGGCAACCGCCGCGGTCTTTCGTCTTCAGGGATAGAACACATAGGCGATGACGACCGCCGCAAGCAGATACACGATCCCGAGGAAAAGCGGATAATTGAACGCGCCTTCGCGCTTTTCACGTGCGTCGCTGATGAATTTGGCGATGTCTTCTTCCTGCTGCATCTGCGCGCTGCGCCGGACAGCAAACCGTCTTGCGATCGACCGCCCGCTGTGCTGAAGATAGTAATTGCTGACGTCAAAGTCGCCGTGCAGCACCAGGGAATAGATGATGCCGACGATGATCAGAAGAAGAGCGACGATGGTCATCGCATCCGTAAAGACCAGAAGACGGTTTTGCTCAGCCCGCAATGCCGCAGCCAGCGGATAAACGAGCGTGATGATGAGATGAGAGAGGAGCATCGAGGGACGGATGTTTTTCATTCGTTTGAACATGGGCTTCACCTGCCGGGCAGCGAAAAAGAAAGAGCTGCCCGCTTCTTATGTTTTATTGAGATGGCGCGCCGGGGCTGTCTTGCTTTTTCATCTTAACAGACAGGATGAGCTTCCGTCAAGAAGAAGGGAGAGAAAGCGAAGCCGTCCGACTCCCGCGCAGGTTGTCAAGCCGCGCAAGCGGTGGTATAATGATCATCAGATGGCGAAATCGATCGAGAATTCGATTGATTTCGCTGCCAAACGACAGGTTTGGCAGCGAATGATTCCAAGAATCATTCGCATGATGTTCATTGCAATGATTATAGGGCAAAACAGCCATGCTGTTTTGCTGCGCCGCAAAACGACGCGGCGAAAAACGCCTTCGTTTTTCGCCATCTTTTCATCATTATAATGATCTCATCAAGAAAAAAGAAGGAAAGCGAACATGGCAAAAAGCGATTGGTACAAGCAGATGGCCGTCTATCAGATCTGGCCGCGCAGCTTTTGCGACGGAAACGGCGACGGCATCGGCGATCTGTGGGGCGTGCTGAAGAAGCTGGACTACATCAAATCCCTGAACGTTGACGCAATCTGGTTTTCTCCGCTCTTCCCGTCTCCGAACGCCGACTACGGCTATGATATTTCCGACTATATGGACATCCACCCCGACTACGGCAATCTCGACGTCTTCCGCGAGGTGCTCGACGGCGCGCACGCGCGCGGGATGCGGGTGTTTATGGACCTGGTCGTCAACCACACCTCGGACGAGCACAGATGGTTCCTCGAAAGCAGGAAGAGCAAGGACAACCCTTACCACGACTATTACTACTGGCGCAAGGGCAAGCGGACGCGCAGCGGCCGCCGCCTGCCGCCGAACAACTGGTCGAGCGTGTTCGAGGGCGGCGCATGGGAATATGACGCAAAGCTCGACGAGTATTATCTCCATGTCTTTGCCAAAAAGCAGCCGGATCTGAACATGTCCAATCCCAAGGTGCGCGAGGAGGTCAAGAACATCCTGCGCTTCTGGCTGGACATGGGGGTGGACGGCTTCCGCGAGGACGTTATCACCTTTATCGCCAAGGATGAGGGGCTGCCAAGCTCCTATCCCGCCCTGCCCGTGGCCAACGGCATCAACCACTATGCCAACCGCCCGAAGGCGCATGAGTATCTGATGGAATTCAAGCGCGACGTGCTGGATTTCTATGACTGCTTCACGGTCGGCGAAAGCCCGATGACGACGGCGGACAGCGCACTGAAATACATCGCCGAGGGCGAGAACAAGGTCCTCGACGAGATGATCGCCTTCACCCACATGGAGGCAGACTGCTTCATGATCGACATGATCCAGATGCCCTTCAACCTCGTAAAGATGAAGCGCGCCTTCTCCGAATGGCAGGAAAAGCTGCAGGGAAAGGCCTGGAACGCCCTGTACATAGAAAATCACGACCACCCGCGCATCATCAGCCGCTACGGCAGCGAGGAGCACCGCGTTGAAAGCGGCAAGATGCTCGCCGCCATGTACATTCTCCAGCGCGGCACGCCCTTTGTCTACCAGGGCCAGGAGATCGGCATGGTCAACATCAATCTGCCGGAGCTCGGGATGTATAAGGACGTGATGGCGGAAAACAATATCGACGTCGCCTCGCGCTTTATACCGCGCTCGACGGCAATGAAGCTGCTGGCCCGTTCCTCCCGAGACAATTCGCGTACGCCCTTCCAGTGGAGCGGTGAGAAAAACGCCGGCTTCACGACCGGCACGCCCTGGTTCACCGTCAACGAGAACTATCACGAGATCAACGCGGCCAGCCAGGAGGACGACCCCGACTCGCTTTTGAATTTCTACCGCGCACTTCTGAAGTTCAAAAAGGAAGATCCCGTCGCGATCTGGGGCGACTATACCGAGTATTTCCCCAAGGACAAGCATTTCTATGTCTATGCGCGCAGCTACGAGGGCAGGCGGCTTCTCGTCATCTGCTCGTTCACGCGCAAAGCCAAACGCTTCGAGGCGCCCGAGGGCTTCGACCTGGAAAAGGGAAAGCTGCTCTTTTCCAATTACGAGGGAAACTTCGTCATCATGAACGGCTTCACCTCCAAGCCGTATGAAATGAGAGTGTATGCTTTTGAATGAGAAACTGTCCTTTTCCGCCGTGTCGGAAAAGGCGTATGCCAAGCTGAACATCTCCCTTGACGTCACGGCAAAGCGCGGCGACGGCTATCACGAGATGCTCATGATCATGCA
>Ga0247611_10006029_pt1 | contig 15705 bp, 9 predicted proteins | sample 177DNAGHGhighgp2_FD_192422 | JGI IMG/M metagenome (GOLD analysis project Ga0247611, IMG submission 192422) | Sheep rumen microbial communities from Palmerston North, Manawatu-Wanganui, New Zealand - 1770 DNA GHGhigh gp2 | ecosystem: Host-associated > Mammals > Digestive system > Stomach > Rumen ...
TTCCGACAAGGGAATAGGCTCGATGTGGAAACCGGAAGGTTCGCCCAGTATATCTGAATGGTGTGAAAGTAATTCAATCTTTACGGGATACCCCTCTTTTTCGGTTGTGAAGCGATATAGCGTATATGTCGGAGTCTTGTCATCTTTTTCCCGTTTGCCAGCCTTGTATTCGCCATCCTTGATGAACTGCCAGAAGGCATCACCATATTTTTTAGTCATCTTCTCTACCACCAGAATCATGTCTATATCGTCAGTGGCACGTGGGCGCATATCGGTATCGCTCAAAACAATGTCACAGGCTGTTCCACCAATAATCACATAGTTGTCTTTGAAATCGGCAAATGCCTCCTTGAATTTATCTAATCCTACTACCATAGTTTGTTAATCATTATTTCCAATTCCTTTTCTGTCCTGGGGTCACGGTCATCTCTCAAAGTGAGATATAATGAAAGGGGGTCTGCATAGTCCTGATGCAGTGGCGGATAGTTCCATATCTCAATACATATGTTTCCTTCGACATCGTTCAGGTTGACGAAGATACCGTTATGCTGCAAATCCTTGTATCCCTTCGCATCCATTACATAGGTTTTTGTCTCGTCTGGATTTAGTGAAGTATAGCGAGCTAAAGCTGTTATACCTCCCACTGTAAAAGTTGAATCGGTTGCAATATAGTCACAATAACTTTTCTTTTTGATGGGATCCTTCAGATAGGACAATGAACGTTCCCACACTTCTTTTTTAGTCCCCTCAAAGAAGATACGTTTCACTCGGTTTTCATCCATCTCTATCCTGCAAAGGTGAAGTTCCTCCAGATTCTTGAATGCCCTTGATATTGTAACGTATGTATAAGGCAGTTTCTGTTCCATATCAGCCATAGACCAACCATTCATATCATCTATTTGCAAATGATACAGTATTATATATTGTGCAACTGAAGAGAGTTCTTCAGCCTTTTTGTGAACAGTTTCCTTGTAGTTGATGATTAAGAATGGCAAAAATGCGTATTTGTCTGAAACAATGAAATACACACCTCGGTCTATGAGCCTATTCCTTTCCACAAATTGGAGATTACGGAACAGGAAGACAATGGGCAAATGGAGTATATTCTTCAGACGTTCTGCCAGCCTCAGACAATCAAGAGAGGCATGATTCTCATCTTTCTTAGTTTCCAACAGACAAAAAGCATTCTCATTGAATGTCGCCCGATAGAATTGAAACTTCAGTTTCGTATCAATCGGAATTCCTTTCAACTCTTCTTTTTTCATGGGAGACAATGCCAATATCTTCCCTGCCACCTTAACTTCTTCCATATTCATTAAGTTTGTACCATTCTCTTTGGTTATGAAAACGGTACAAAGTTAGTGAAAATAATCGAAAAACAAAAAGATTTTTGAGTTTTTTTATTATGTGAGAGTGATTATTATGAAAAACGTAAAAAGTGAAACAATCATTTAATACTGGCAGTATTGTAGGTAATGGTTAGTGTTTAATCTGTGACCTAATATTGGTTTGAACAGGATACACCCCATAATACAACAGGAGGCGTAGTGAGGTATTTCTTATGGAAGATAATTATTTGCGTATAGCTTTTTTGGTTTTTTCTAATGAAAAACAAAGAAAAACGCCCAATATATCATTTTTATTTGTAAATTTGTAGCAGAATAATAACTAAGACCAATATGAGCAACAAAGAACCTGGATACGTTTACATACTAACCAATCCAAGCTTCCGAGAGGATTGGGTGAAGATCGGTAAGAGTTCACGTCCTGTGGATGTGAGAAGCAAGGAACTGGATAATACTGCCGTACCCTTGCCTTTCGAGATATTCGCCACGATGAAGACTACGAAATACAACGAGGTGGAGAAGTTAGTGCATAAAACCATTGACCGCCTCACCGATTTGCGTATCCGCCAAAACCGTGAGTTCTTCAATGTGGCTCCCCAGATGGCCCTCGACATCTTCCGGGATATTGCAATGACGATAGACGATGCCGAAGTGACACTATATGAAGATAATAAGCCCATCGTGGAAAGCGAACACAAGGAATCACAGAGACGAGAGATGAAACGTCCCCGCTTCAAGTTCTCTATGTGTGGTATCAAGATTGGCGAGCAAGTCACTTTTGATCCTACTGGCCTTGTTGTAAAAGTTGCTTCCGACGACTCCATCGAATACGAAGGCCGTATCTATAAACTCTCTCCCTTTGTTGGCACTTTCATGCCTGAGGACCACCGCAACTCCTCTGGTGCCTATCAAGGTGCTAAGTATTTCTCGTATAACGGGAAAGTGTTGGATGAGATTAGGAAAGAAAGAGAAAACATCGATTAAGAAAGATTGCAAATTATGATTACAAAAGATAATTTGGCAGCCCTTTTAGTGCATCCAGATTTCGGATTCACGAAAAGCGGTGACATTTATAGAAAGGAGTATTCTCAAGGCGCAAGTATTGAAGTCAACTTCGATACTCAGAAGATTACGTATGCTCCCATCGATCCTCTTTTCAAGGAAGGTGAATTCCCAACAAAAGACAAGCAGGCAAAGGGTTTTGTAATTCATAGGGATACGACGTTAAATTTTAGTGCGAACGAGAATTTTGTCTGTTTGGTTTGTGTTCATCTTTTACTTAAAAAAGGTTACGAACCTAAGTACTTGGTCTTTGAACCAGCATTTAAAGTCGGACATGTAAACAAACCCTCTTATGGTGACATCCTTGTTTTTGATAAAGAATACAATCCTTTGGTCCTAATAGAAAACAAAACATATGGTACGGAGTTCAGCAAAGAGTGGAACCTGATGCAAAAAAATGGCGGACAGCTATTCAGTTACCTTGGCCCACTTGTTAATGAGATGGGACTATGTCAGAATCTTGTCCTCTTTGCTGCTGACTTTGATGAGAAAGAAGTCATCCTCAAAAGTCACATTATCACCTTGAAGGATAATGAAAAACGTCTCAATGAACTTGAAAATGCTAAATCTTTTGCAGATGCCCAAGGAAAGTACTTTGATGTTTGGAATCAGACCTATGGAAAGTCATTTGAAACAAAAGGACTTTTTGAAAATGACATTGCTGCCTATTCTGTTGGAAAACTCAAATATACAATAAAAGATTTGAAAGGGTTGTCGCATGCAGAAATACGCCCCATATACCATGAGTTTGCAACGATATTGAGGAATCATGCCATCACGGATTTCGAGCATTCGTTTTATATACTTATAGATTTATTCCTATGTAAGATTACAGACGAGCTCAATAACCCCGAAGACCTTCAGTTCTATTTTAAGGGCATAGCCCGCGATACTCCCAAGGAATACTGCAACCGCTTATTGAAACTCTACCAGCAGGGAAAGCAGCAACTCTTTAATGTGGAGGTCATCAATAAAGACGAAGAGGACATCAAGCAGATTTTTGAAGATACCAATCGTTCTCTGAGAAATGGTCTTTTTGCAGGCATTAAGGAACTATTTGAAGAAATGAAGTTCTACAACATCAAGAAGTTCAACTTCATTGATGTAGAGAATCGTGAAGATTTTGAAATGAACTTTCAGATTCTGATAAAGATTGCAGCCCTTATACAGGATATTAACCTGAGTTCAAGCGAAACAAACCATTTCTTTGGTGATCTGTTTGAAGGTCTCCTTTCTAAAAACGTACACCAGACGGAAGGGCAATTCTTTACACCGCTTCCAATAGTCAACTTTATTATTAATTCTTTACCTCAGTTCCCTAATACTGATAAAGTGAAGGTGTTGGATTATGCTTGTGGAGCTGGCCATTTTCTGACCGAGTTCGTAAAACATTACCCCAAAGCAAAGATTTATGGTATTGAAAAAAGCCAGACATTAAGCCAGGTTGCGAAAATCGCTACTATCATCAATGGCTGTCAGGATTCCCGCATCGTTTTTAAGGACTCGTTGAGCTATATCAATACGATGGATGTACGCTACCAAGGGTTTGACAAAGACTCGTTCGATTGTATTATAGCCAATCCGCCATATAGCGTGAAAGGGTTCCTAAATACAATGGAACAAAAAGACCGCGACCAGTTTCAACTTACAAAGTCTGTAGATGAGAAAGCATATGCCACGAACAAATCTATTGAATGTTTCTTTGTCGAACGTGCACAGCATTTCTTGAAGAAGGACGGATTGATGGGCATTGTCCTCCCAAGCTCTCTGTTGAGTAACGAGAATATCTACACCAAAACCCGTGAAATCATTTTCGCGGACTTCAACATTCTGGCAATCGCTGTAATGAACAGCCGCACATTTGGTTCCACGGGTACAAATACAGTTATCCTTTTTGCCCAAAAGGTGAAGAAAAATTCGGAAGGGTTGCTCCACACTTTCATAGATAAGAAGGATTACACCCAATATACAACAAGCAGCGCGATTGATTCCTATATTCAGAAACAGGGCTATCCAAAAGATGAGTATTTTGCGTTTATGCAGGACGATATTCTTGGAGACGACCTTAAAGAAACAGATATATTCAAAGACTATGCCTCTAACTTTAAGAAGAGCAGCATAAACAAAAACCTCCAAAAAGAATGGTTTGCTAAATCCAGTTATTATCAAGAAGGTTTAAAGGGGAAAACAAAGGAATACAAAAATCAACTATCTCTATTCCTGTCGAGTAACGACTACAAAAAACTCGAAGAAACCGAGTATAGACGACAGTTTGTTACATTCGCAAAAGAAATTGAACGCAAAAAGCTTAATGTCTATATTCAGACGGAAAACAATATTGTTGCCATTTTACAGTCTCCACCCGAGAAGATTGATGACAAAAGCAATAAGGCTGAAGTAGTCAAATTCTTAGGCTATGACTGGAGCAACCGCAAGGGCGATGAAGGCATCAAGTATTTGACTAGTCAAGTGCAGGAAAATGATAGTTCTGAGGATGAGGACGATAAAGATACCGAAATCGTTCAAGCCATCAATTCTATCAAATACATAGAAACTCCTTTATATAACCCAGACAACGATAATGACGTTACAAAATTCTCATACGCACTAAGGAAACATATAACAGGCAGTTGTAACAAATTTTCTTTTGGGGCAGCAATCGCTAATATCGAAAAGCCTTTTGCAGGGGAGAATGACTCGCTTCTGCATATCGTTCGACTCACCGATTTGATTGATTTCGGCAAAACAGCTTTTAATCTTTCTATTAGAACTATTGTTGAAAAGACAGAAACAGAGGTGGTGTATAGATATCCAACAAAACGGTTGGAGCAGTTGTTATTGCATATTGACGGTTCTCTAACCAAAATAGGTAAAGAAGAAATAATGTTAGAGGGGGAGTTCCCTGTTATTACCCAAGAAGCAGGGAATCTTATTTCAGGTTACACGGACAATGATGAACCGATTACAGATTTGCCATTAATTGTTTTTGGTGATCATTCGTGTACTTTCAAATATACTGATTTTAAGTTTGTCAGAGGTGCAGATGGTACGCAACTTATAAAGGTTAACGAAGAAGAGATTCTTACAAGATTCCTGTATTATTTTCTGCTCACTATTAAAATTGAAAATTCTGGCAAATATGAAAGACATTTTAAGTATTTGAAAAACGTTCAAATACCTCTTCCACCGATAATCCTCCAACAAAAGATTATTGATGAGTGTCAGATTATTGATGCCGAGGTACAGGAGGCAGAAGTGAAAATTGGCGAGTTGCAAGAAGATATTAACGAGATTGTAGCTGGTATAAAAGGTAAATCGACAAAACTTGGTACTATTGCGCAGTTTAAGAATGGACTGAATTACAAAAAATCGACACATGGCATAACCATAAGTATTGTTGGTGTTGCTGATTTTAAGGAAAACAAATCACCAGATTGGGATAGAGTACAAAGTATAAAAATCAACGAACATGTTGATGACTCCTTCCTTCTGCACAAGAATGATCTTGTGACTGTTAGGTCTAATGGTTCAAGAGAATTAGTTGGACGTTTTATGCTTATTGATAAGGAACCCGAAGAGCGAACCACTTTTTCCGGCTTTTCAATAAGAGTACGCATTGTGTCGGACGAAGTGGATAGCGAGTTTCTTTATTACCTACTGTCTTCCGTAAATGTCAGGCAACGCCTAATAACAGGAAGTAATGGTGCCAATATAAAAAGCCTCAACCAGGATTTGTTGTCAAATCTTGAAATACCGCTTCCCCCATTATCAGAGCAAAAGAAAGTTATTGATAAAATTGGAACAATTGAAAGCGAGATAAAATCTCTCAAGAAGATTTGTGACGAAGCTGCCACTCGGAAAAAAGCAGTTCTGCATCGAGAGCTCATTGAAGATGACAAACAATCAGTAGAGCCGACCTCTGCTGAAAGCCAACCAGAGAAAGAAGCCCCCAAGATAATTGTTCTTCCCACTTATCATGAAGGTTGTGTTCCGCTATACACCCTCCGTGCTGCATGCGGTTACTTTGAGAATGGTGAAACGCCTGAGGAAGAAGGTTGGGTAGATGTATCAGGAAACGGCTTTACCCCTGATCCCCATAAGCATTTTGCTGTACATGCTAGGGGCAACTCAATGTTACCGAAGATAAAAGATGGTGACATTTGTGTGTTTGAATGGTACAGGGCTGGCTCACGTGAAGGTGAGATAGTGCTCACGGAATGCAATGAAAAAGATATTGATTATGGTGGTATGTATACCATCAAAATGTATCACAGCGAAAAAGCAATGACCGAAGAAGGTTGGCAGCATACAAAGGTGGAGTTGATTCCGCTGAACAAAGAGTATGATTTGATAGAGTTGGATGAAGAGACGGATTACAGAACTATCGGAGTATTGAAGTGTGTTTTATAGTCAACTATATTTGCCAGATAATAGTTATTGGTTAACTCCAAAGCCCTTAGTGGGTAACTGCAATACAGATAGTGGGTAACTCAAAATGAGAGGATAAACAATAATTAAAGCATAAGAAGTGACAATATACGAAAAAGTAATTTCTGATATCAACGGGCATCTTGATGATGAGTCAAAGAAACAAAGTATTGCCCAGGCACTTCTTTGTAATGAATCTACAAACGAAGATATTACCCTTATGTTCTCAAACATCTGGGTGGCAAGATTTATTGACTTTCCATTGCTGAAAAAGTGTATAGAATGCTATACTAAGAAACAAAACATCACCTATTTATTTGATCCTATTGGAGAAAGGGCTCAAAGTCTCCATAATGATTCGCCACATGAGTTAGAAGAATACGCTTTTAGTCTTGTAATTTCCTCAGATGGATATGAAAGATTTATGGGAAGACATTTGTGGGATGAATTTGAAATGGATAATTCAGATATAGACATCCTTTCTATGCATGAAGAGTTCCAGATGAGGTTTGCTTTATCTATTGTGCAAGATTATATGTTTCCACAAAAAAGATTGAACAAATTATTGTCTCTTTTCAATTCTCATTCAGAAAATGTTAGGAAAGTCTTAATGAAGGTGCTACCAAATTATACGCTGAACTATTTCGGAACGGTAAAGACAACATTTGAACAGCTATCATTTGTGGAATCAAATGAGTTAGAGACTTTTAAAAACTTTTTAAACGCATACAATAAGCGATTTGATCTTTGCAGAGATTGTAAAGAACTACACTCTGAATACATGTTCCCAGAAGAATATGAGATTTGCCGTCGTGAAATAACCGAACATATGAGAGAACAGCAAAGAATCGCCTCAAAAAAGAACAAACCTGCATTCTTAGATTTTATTCCAACAGTTGAGTTGGGTAGAGGCGGAGGATGGCGTGATGAAAATGGAAAAGTATATCTATTAGGCCAATATTCTTTTTCACAAGAAATGCCAATGATGATTCACTCATTAACCCCATTGGAAGAAAAAGAACAAACGGACTATATGTTTAAAGATTGGACCAAATTAGGAAAAAATGATGAAGAATAGAATTGTCAGAGACTATTTGGAATCTCTAAAAGAGGACAAAGAACTGGATTACATTTTTCCTTTGCTTCTTGAAGCAATGGGATTCCGTATTGTTGCAACGCCAAGGAATTCTAAGGGTCAATCACAATACGGAAAAGATGTTGTTGCCATTGGGAAAGGTGAAGACGGACTTTTGTATCGTTGGTACTTTGAACTAAAGGGAAATACAGCAAAAGATATCAATGATACAACATATCAAGTCAAGGATGGAGTCCGTGATTCTATTATTGCTGCTAAAGATGCACCATATGAAGATTCCTCAATTCCATCATTCAACAAACTTCCACACAAAATAGTTTTTGTACATAATGGTATTTTGATGGAAAATACAAGAATCACATTTGAAGGATTCATCAAACGAGAATTTCCTAATGGTGGTTTTGAACGATGGGATATAGAAAGGCTCACCGAGTTGTTTTCCCAGCACTTATTTGACGAATGTCTGTTTTGTGATGACGAAAGTTATACCTTGTTTAAAAAGACATTAGTCTTATTAGATGCACCAGGATGGAACACAACGGATGTTGACCGTCTGATTGATATACAATTAAATCATTGTGATTTAGAGAAAAAGAATCATCGGGAAATCGCTAAATGTTTATCCTCTTTGAATTTACTATTGGTTATTATATACAAATATGCTCAAGATGCAAAAAATCTATTACCAGCCAAAATGGCTTCTGACAGAGTTGTATTAAAAACATGGGCATGGATTCTTAAGAACAAAAAAGAAAAATCAAAAATAGTAATTGATTTTTTCTCAAAAATAGTGGATTTGCATTTAGAAATCTATTTTACATATATTCGAAAGATTATCCCGCTTGCTCTTGGGTATAAAGGATTATATATGTATCAAGGTACAGACTCTGAGAGAGTGCTTTACCCTTTAAGATGCTATGCATTTATGAATGATTTGCTGTATTATTATATGGTATCATGTTATTTTTGTAATCGAAATAAGCAATATCTTGATAGTGCAAAAAATACAGTTTTGAAGGTTCTATTAAATAATTCGGGATTTGAAGTCCCATTATTAGATACTCATGCAATAACATTACAACTATTAGTCTCTTTTATTTTTCGTTTTACTCTTAGTGAAGAAGACGAGAAAACTATAATGGAGTTTATCAAACGTCTTACTCTAAATGTTATAATTCGAAAGAATGAAAAGGAGATGTTTCCTGAACTTCATGGGAACAGCAAGCAAGTTGCAAAAAGCATCTATGCAAAATCTCCTGAATATAGCGATTCTTCATCACTGTTTCTCATGTCATTAATTGAGATTATTGCATGGGCTGAAGCTGATCCATTATACACTATACTCCGAGAGAAGATAGAAGAGACAAAAGTAAACCTACAAGTCTCATATCCTATAGAGTCTGAAGATTTGGAAATAAAACTATTTGAGCATCAGTTATCTGATGAAATGGCCGTCCAGACAAATATAAAATTGCCAGAAAGCCTTGAAGAATTCAACAAAAGTTACAAGAAACGGTATAACTCTATCGATTTCCGAACTACAAAAACAAGGTTTTGGTTTCTGGTGATTCTCGCTCACATACATTATCAAACGGACCTGTTTCCTGATTACATGAATCTGGGATTTTTGGAGCCTTTAAAACTCAATTCTCAGAACAGCTAATTAAGTAAACGATATGGCAAGAGTAGATGGAACATGCTTTTGGGATGGACGGTGATCCTAAAGGGATTATAGCATATGCGTCTGTGTATATTCAGTAATCTAATGGCGAAATATCCGCGAGAGACAGACTTGAATGATATAGTCAAGATGATGCGGAGTAGCGAACGTCTTCAATCGCTCTGTGAGCAGCGAAGAGAGTTGCTCGCCAAAGAAAAACGTGTGGATGCTGATAGAATCAAAAAGAAAATGATACCTGCCTTTTGCCCTGGAGCATTTCTGTTCGATGGAAAAGGAAGGAATAACGTCATAGGATTAACTGATCTTTGTTTCTTAGAAACAGACCATATTAGTGAAAAGCTGATTTCAAAAGCAATGGAGTTGCTTCGCAAAGACTGTCACACTGTTCTATGTCTTCGTTCGATTTCGGGAGACGGTTTGCATTTCATTGTAAGATATAGGTTTAAGGATATGGAACAGCCATCATATCATAATATGGGAAAGAACCGTATGAATCACACTTATGGAGCTGTGTTTATGTCATTAAAGAAGTACTATCAAGGTATGCTTGGTGTTCATATTGATTCCTCTGGGGGCAATATGGAAAGACTTTGCCTAATGTCGTTTGATAAAGAATTACATTACAATCCCGATGCCGTCCCTCTGGTTTTCATATATGAACTACAAAACCTAAGAAAGAAACCTAAAAGACTGCTGCTTGAAATGAACTCAGATAATGCAAAAGATACTCCAATATTCATTCAACCGTATTAAATTCTAACCTCATCAATATGACCGATTTTAAGGAACTCATTGAACGTATACGAAAAGAAGAAGTTACTCTATTTATTGGATCTGGTTTCTCTCTCAAAGCAGGAGGACCAAAATCCGATGTTCTTGTTGAGTCCATACTATCTCATATGAAAGATGATGAAAAAAACAATTTATTAGGACATCAACTTGATTATGTTGCAGAAGAATATGAACAGTTATACGGAAGAGATTGCCTTCTTGATATTCTAGAAGAACAAATTTGTTTTAAAAGAAAAGATATGACAGATCATGAATATCTGCCACTTATTCCTCATTTTCATAGAATAATAACAACCAACTATGATACCTTGTTAGAAGATACTTATGGAAAAGAAAATTGCTATGTTGTTCGTAACACTAAAGATTGTGTAAATTTACCATCTGACAAAACACAAATATTTAAAATACATGGAGATTTTGTGGAAAGAGACAGTATTATCATAACAAAAGATGATTATACGAATTTTTTCACACATAAAAGGAATCCATTATTATGGGATTTGATACAGACTGAGTTACTCACAAAAGATATTCTATATATCGGATATAGTTTGGAAGATAGTAATATCTTCGAAATAATGAAAAAAATAAAAAAAGAAACTTCTGGGCAGACCCGCAAATTCTATTTAATAGCCCCAGGAATAAAGAGATACAAGATAGAGAGACTAGCCAAGACAAATGTTATATATTATGATGCTGTAGCATCTGATTTGTTATCAGAGCTGAAAGAATCGTTGAATAAGAACGTGAAAAGAGACTTTCAGAGAAGATGGATTTCTTCCACGACATTTGCACGCTATTGTAGAATTCACAATTTAGTGCCAGTCGTTTCTGAAGGAGAGGCTACAAATAAGGTTGAACGCTTTGATGCTCCCAAAGGTAAAGAGATAAAAATCCATTTTTCCACAAAAGACAAGAATCTGTATGATGCAATAATAAATAGAAAGTTTGATATGCTTTCAGATTTCGTTCCGAATACCAAGATACCTGCACTGAAACTATCAACGAATAATCTAACAGAGATGAGCCTAGAATATAATGGACTCACTGTAGGTTATAAAGACGAGATGGCTTCATTATTAATAGCACCTGCTTTCCAAAAAAAACAACTATTTATAGTTATTCCATCTATTGGTTTTTTTGAACCAGTAAACAGTACATTATTTAAAAAGGAAGAAGGTTGTGTAAGATGCGTAATAGAAACAAACGTCTATGACTTACTAATAGACATAACAAATATAGATAAAAACAAGAAGATCGTTGGATTCAATGTTAACGTAACCTTTGAGTTCAAAAAAACATATACAAATAACAATGAGGCAATAAAGTGGATAGAATTACCTCTCGCACTTTTTACTGGGAAACAAGTTTTTATAAAGAAACTGTTTTCTGATTTTCCATTTAAGACTTCTATGCGGGAAACCATTTACCAAAGCATGAAGGAATACTATAATAATATAAAGCAGATAGAATGTCTGATTGGTGAGAAATTTGTAAAATACGAATGCTTTACAGAAGATAGATACAATATTTCAAGATATGTATTGAGTTATTTAAAAAAAGAACCATTAATGGAAAACACGCCAAATGGCAGTGAGTGGACTTTCACCACGTCAGATTTAATCTGTGATCACAAAGAATTGGAGGAAAAAGAAAAGGTGTTTGTGTTTTCCGAATCGACTCCAATCTTGAAACCATTAATACTAAATGGAAAAGAGTTTGATATTTCTTATAGAAACATCATGCTAAGCCATTGTGTAATTCGTTCTATAAGCAGGAATTCAGATGGTACAACAACTATTTGTGTGTTTAACGATAAACCTCAATACTATTCGATGTGGAGTGATCTTCCCATAAGAGAAGAGGGAAACAGATTAATATTTGACTAATAGATTTGTGATTTGGAATTGTCATTATAACGATAATAATATATGATTACCTTTGCACCATAAAAAAGTGTCAATATTGACCGTATTTAATATAGGGTGATAAAGTCCCACGACTAAAATCCATAGACAATTAGCGAGACGTGTATCACTATTTCCTTCTAATGACCATAGCAAAAGAGCAACTTGATTAACTCAGGCAAAATATCCTTTATGTAAGCGTATGATTCTTACCATATTTACCATATAGAACGTAAGCATTCGATAAAATACACGTTGTAACAGTTGTAGTTTAGTTGTAGTTTTGCAGTCGCAATAGTGCACCCAACGACAACTGTTACTGTATCATGACAAAAGAAGATTTTGTAGTATTACAATGTAAGCATTTGATGAACATCTATGATTGTGAGGTATTAAAGAGAGAGGCAACATGTCCCATTTTGGAACATATGGGTAATGAATGATGAAGAGAAACTGAAACTGGTCACATTATGTGACTGGTTAGGTCAAGTGCCTGTCCCCACGACTCATGAGTCATACGGTTATACCGAAGAGGAATGGTCTGGATAAAAAAAGTGTCAATATTGGCAGAAATTTAATGTAGGGTGATGAAGTCTCACGGTCAAAATCCACGGATAATTAGTGAGACGGTCCCGCTTTTTCTTTTTTTGTGCTCACAAAGTGTAAGACACATTGTGAGGTATTACTCAAAGTAACCAAGAAAAACCCTATTCCATTGTAAGAAATCAGCCAAAACGGTTGGCGGTTTCAGTAGAAACAGCTATCTTTGCATCGTCAAACGTATTATTAACATTAAATCCTATTACTATGGATCAGTTAGACAACATTCAGAATCTCATTTACGTCATCCGCGGTCAGCGCGTGATGCTTGACTTTGACCTCGCTATGCTTTATGAGGTAGAAACTCGATCACTTAATCAGACGGTTAAGCGTAATGCGCAACGCTTTCCTACAGATTTTTTGTTCCAACTGACAGAGAAAGAATGGGATCTTATCTCATCACAATTTGTGATGACATCCAGAATGAAAAGACCCAAGAAATCCCTTCCGTTTGCATTCACAGAGTTGGGAGCACTTATGCTCTCAAGCGTACTACGAAGCCCTGTTGCGATAGAAACAAGCATCAAGATAACCCGTGCATTTGTTGCCATGCGTCAAATGTTAACGTACTCCACCCTACCTGAAAAAGTCGTTAACTTAGCTCAAGAGTTATATAAGCTCAAAGAAGAGGTTAATGACATCCTTGCTGACCAGAACGATATCAACGAGAGCACTCGCGCACAATTGGATGCCATAAGCACCGCGTTAGCAGAACTGCAAACCAAACCCGTTGAAAACAAGCCTCGCCGCCACATCGGGTTTGTTCAACCTGATGACGACTGAACTTCTTTGTGTCACTTTGCTAACTATTACCATTTTCCTGACGTTGGGAAAATGGTCTTCGATAGAATTGCATGCATTCATGTGAATAAGCAAAGAGGAGCCCATCCTCTTATTTGTTGTTTATTGTAGAAGAATGGAAATCACAAATTGTGATATCCAATTCCATCAATGCTCACAATGTGTTAGTCACCTTGTAAGGTGCGATAAAGTAAGCATTGTGCATTTTTTGCACATTCCAAATTGGATCATGGAGATTGGAGAATCGACTGTCGCAAATTTTGCGACAACTGGTCACATTTTGTGACCGGTTGGATCAAGTGCCCGTCCCCACGACTCATTTCGCCTCAATAAATATGACATTCTCTTTGATTTATCTAGATTTTATACTATCTTTGTAGCAAAATTATTTACATCGGTTATTCTATGTCAACTACTATGCCAGCTAAAAAACAGCTTGTATTATTTGTTATGCTATGCGTGATTGCTGGTTGTGCGGGCAATCAGGATAAGGCGGAGAGCATGGCTGTGGCAGTGAGGAACGACAGTATTATGTTGGCCAACGGGTATGAGGTGATTCCGATGTTCAAGACGAAGACCGGGCACATTACGGTTACGCTACAGGTGAACGGGAAGCCCTGTGTGTTCCTTATCGATACAGGAGGTGGGGCTACTTTGATTGACTTATCCAAGAAAGACAAATATGATCTTAAGGTGTTCGGGACGAAGGATTATGCAGCAGGTATCGGCTCCGTGAGTCGACTTGTAAGGACATCGGCTATGCTGCAGGTGAATAATCATGAAGAGAAAATCGACAGTCTTTACCTGATGGACATTTCCTATACGAACACCGAGTTCAAAAGGAACCGTTCGCGCACGGTTGATGGGATATTAGGTAGTGACTTCCTTGACAGCCACCATGCTATGATTGATTACGCAAATTCGAAGATCTATCTTAGATTTGAGTGAGGAAGAGATGCGCGGAAAAATGCGCGAAGATAGTGGAAGCGAAAGAGAGCTTCTCTATTTCCCCATGAAAGAGCGGCGGTAGGCCACGGGGGTCATTCCTGTGCGTGCCTTGAAGAAATTGGTGAGGGCTGACTGATCGTTGAAGAAGAGTATGTCGGATATCTCGCTGATATTATAGGAAGAAGAGCGGAGCAGCTTGCAGATCTCGTTATATAAGAAAGTGTTGAGATAGCTGTTTACGGTTTGTCCCGACATCTCCTTCACCGTGCGTGAAAGATAAGTGGTGGTGATGTTCAGGTTATCGGCATAGAACTTGATCTGCCGTTCCTTCTTGAAGTTCCGTGATGCCAGGTGGATGAAGATCTTGAAAATATTCTGTTTGTTCGTCAGGTCGTGAGAAGGTTGTATTTCGCCTCCATAGAGCAGTTCGCTGAAGAGCAGCTGCACCACATGCACCATATGGTTGACCATCTCCTCGCGATAGAGATGCGGGATACGAATGGTGTTCTGAATCTGCTTACTCATATCCAGGAACAAATCCCTTTTGTTCGTATCCAGATGGAACACCGGCAGCAGGTCGTAGGCATAACTGTATTCCATGTCCATCAGGTTCGTATCGAACTGCAGCACCTTATGGTAGTAGCTCTCCTCTATCATCAGGTTGAGGGCCAGAAGGTCATCTGAATAGGAATCATAGCTCACAGGATAGTTGGGCGGCACCAACACGAGATCGTTCTCCTTCAGTTCTATCAGGTTTCCTTTCAGGGCATAACTCATCCTACCCTTCTGTATCAACACCAACGTATAGAAATTCACAAAGACCTGTCCCTTCTCTACCATCTCCAACACAGATGCATCAACATTCGCCACCGACACGCTCGCGCCGGAGGGATAATCATTGTGCAACACGCTGGAAACCTCAGCCAAAGTATAGATTCTCGACATAAAAAGGTTCCTGTAGATTGTTAGGTTTTGCAAAAATAATGAATAGTTTCGTATTTTGCAAATATTCTTTCGGTTTTTGCAAACAAGGTACGGAAAAAA
>Ga0247611_10006030_pt1 | contig 15704 bp, 10 predicted proteins | sample 177DNAGHGhighgp2_FD_192422 | JGI IMG/M metagenome (GOLD analysis project Ga0247611, IMG submission 192422) | Sheep rumen microbial communities from Palmerston North, Manawatu-Wanganui, New Zealand - 1770 DNA GHGhigh gp2 | ecosystem: Host-associated > Mammals > Digestive system > Stomach > Rumen...
TTTTTATGTCTTTCATTTATTTCCTCTTTATGCTCTTTATAATATTTTTTACATTTTTCATTTATTTTCTCTTTATGCTCTTCATAATATTTTTTACGATATTCTTTTCTATTAGTCATATATAATCCCTCCTTTAAAAAAGAAATGGGATAAAGGATTTCTCCTTTATCCCATTATATAGACTACCTAACATCACTATTGCGATATTTCTGTCTATATTTATATTGTTAGAATATAGATAGCATGATATTAGTTAAATTATTTGATGTGATACCATATTTTTCTTTCACATCAATATCATTTTCAATATCAACTTTTACATAATTATCAACATAATAATCAATAAAAAGACGAAAATACTGTTTAATTGCATTATTATTATGATAAAATTTTCTGATTAATTCATTTATATTAACATCTTTGATGTATTTTTTCTTTTTAAAAATCTTAACGATTTCAGCTATTTGTTTTTGAATGAATTTATACATCATACTGTCATGAGAATTCATTACAGTATAACCTAAAAATGTATAACAACCTAGGTTATAATGTTTATTGTTTTCTTTTATTGAACTATATTGTGAACTTTCTAAAATTCCTAGAGAATTGAAATATTCATAAACTTTAATAAGAAATCCTTCAAATTCAGAAATTTCTGATAAGATATGATAATGTCTATGATAATAAGCCACTGGTGCCATTTTTGTTTCACCATTCTCATCAACACAAGTTAAATTCCAATCTTCTCTATACTCTTTAAGAAAGTCTTTAAAGGTTTTATAAACGAATATACCATTTCTTGCGATTGGGAAACTTTTGTCAGTATTTTTTAAATGATTATTTATAGCAAAATCATAGGAATCTGTAATTTGTTTAAGTGGAGTATTTTTGTAGATAGTTATCATAGAAATATTTGTTTCATCGATATCTGTATTTGATAATATTTTATTGATAAAATTAATTAAATTTTTAGCATCTTCAATACATATTTCAAAAGTCTTTCTAGCAGCTTCAAATCTATTTATATCTAAGTCATATTTACTATTAGTATCAATCCATGTATAATCTTTTTGAGGCAATAAAAACATATCTGTACTATCTTTTTCTACAAGCTTGAAGTCTTTAGTCATAAGATAAACTTTTTTGTCAAATGTTTCAACTACAAAATATGTTACTCCAGCTTTTCCGATATCAATTGGATTTTGATATTGAGCTATTGAATTAACTGAAATACTATTAATATTTTTATTAACCCACTCGATACCAAATTTATCAATCAATACCAAACCAACTAACTGATTTGTATTTCCAGATCTCTCAAGAAGAGATTTACCTAGAGTTGTTGATAACCAATTAAACTGAGTTGGAAGATCTTCTAACTTTACATCATCTACTGAAAAACTTTCAGTATTGGGAGCGAGCCAAAAAGACTCGCTCCCATTTACGGATACTTTTATATGAAGAGATTTAATATCATGATTCAAATTAATTTGCCACATAAATTTTACTCCTTTTATCTGTATTTCTTATTCTCAATATTAAGATAACGAACTTTCTTGATGAATTCAGGTGTCTTTACTGACAGATTATCTTTAAGTCCTTCAAGAACCCAAAGAATCTCATAATGACCCTTAAGTTCTACAGGAATTTCACTTTCACCATAACCATCTGTAAAGTATACTACCAAATTTGGCTGGTCTGGTTTCGCAATTTCTTCCTTAATATATTTGAATACAGGAGTAAAATAAGTTCCTCCTCTACCCTGAATCTTTACCTTAGATACATCCTTCTTCGACTTGATCTTCTCATAGCTTCTAACATCAGCATCACACTGAAGAAGATAAACTTCGGCATTAACATCTTTTACGATGTTAAAGATTTCATTGAAAAAGAAGCTAAGACAATTGTCAGATACAGAACCAGAAGTATCGATTGCCAGAAGAACTTTGATCTTTCGATCATTAACTCTTCCAAGAATATCAGCACGACCAGGCTGTCTTCTGTTCTTTACACGCATAGTCTTCTTATATGGACAAGGAATTGAACCAATAAGATTTCTACACTCTTTCTGCCAAGGAATAATAGGATCTTTGAAGTAAAGATCATTAAGAATAGATTCCATTCCTCCAGGAATCTTACCTCTTGCTTTTGCATCATCAAGAGTGCTTTCAATTAACTCCTGAAGAGTAAGCTGCTCTGAAGGAGAAAGAGTAGATGTTCCTTCATTTCCACTGATATCTCCAATAACGTAATTCTCAGAGATATACTTTTTGATCTTTTCCTTCAGATCATTGATCTGATCGTCAAGATCTTTTTTCTGCTGTTCAATATCTCCATTTCCAGAGCCTCCTCCATTATTCTTAGACTCTTCTCCAGAATTACCATTACCGCCAGAAGAACTCTGATTTCCTTCTCCAGAACCATTATTAGAAGAACTCTGTTCTCCCTTCTGATTTCCATTTCCAGAGCCGCCTCCATTTAATGCTTCTCTTTTCTTTTTAAGATCATTTAATTCCTGAAGCATCTTCTTAAGAGTCTGATCTGTCTGATTGAAATCCTCTGGAATCAGTTCATAGTAATACTCAAACTCTCTTCTTGGCTCAGCAGTTACATTGAATTTCTTATTGAAAGTTTCCAATGTATAGCATGTCTCAGCAAGATTAGTACTAAGGTTGATATACTGATTCACGCTTGTATCCATTGCGATATTAGTTCGATCGTGATTTGGATAATTACGACTAGGAATAAGATGCTTGAATACCAGATGATATACTTCATGCTGAATGATACACTTGAAATCATAGTAATCATTACACATGATGAAAAGCAACTGCGGATTCAAAATCAATGTTGGTGTACCATTTATCATACTGATTGCTGCAGGAGCAGGAAATCTCTCATTGAATTCTCTGTTCATCTTTGGAAGGAACATTCCACAGAAAGCTTCATCACCCTTTCCAAACTCAATTGCGGCAATCATATTTGCAATACACTCCAGAGTATCATCATAGAGTGTCTTGTCTTCTTCACCTCCCTTTGCATATCTTTCCTTGATAGAGTCGAACAGTTTTTTAAAAGCTGCATTATTCTCAACATTAATTGCCATTATAAAGGCCTCCTTATAATTTTAATTGACTTATTAAAGTCAAATTTATAATATATACTTAAATTGAACTCGTTAAAATTTTGGTTAAGTTATTTTTTGTTATTCCATATTTTTTAACAACATCTACATCATTCATTACTTCATTTTTAAAGAAATTCATTAGACATAAAAATAATTTTAATCTTATATCAGATTTTGTTATAACACCATTTATCTTACCAACAAATCCCCAAGGATGTTCTAATGTAAATGAGGTAAAAGATGAACGAAAATTAGCGTAATTATCCCATGCCGAAGTTTTAAATGAAGATGATATGAATGAATTCAATAAAGAGCTAAACTCTTTTTTATTTTCACTCATAAACTTTTCAAATATTTCTTTATTAATATAGTCTTTAATCATAGCTTCTGTAGCATTAGTAGCTTCTATTCCTTGTTCTAATGTATATATAGTTCTATAAAAATTAAATATTTCATTTATTGTAATTGCATCATACAGAACTATATTTAGTATATTAGATTTGAAGGATGTAAAAATATCTTTAGCACTTGATAGAAAATTATTAGTATAATAGTTTAATCCATTATGCATATAACATTCAAGATCCATAGGAGGATTTGTACAATCATGTTCGGTAATATTTAGTAGTGATCTGTTTGCTGGGCTACTTGCATAAAAAGTAGTGAAAAAGTCAATGTTATTAAAGGCTAAATCTGTTATAAATTCTAAATCAAAATAATCATTAGCATTTACTTTTAAATAATTAATAAAGAAATTATATTTTGTATCAGGAATAATAATCGATACAAAGTCAGTATTTGGCTGTAATAAAAAGACATCTTTATCTTCTTGTAATAGTTTTCGAAATTCGTCCATCGAAGAGATATCTTTTCTTATATAATCATAAAATTTTGAAAATCTAGTATTTATAATTTTCTTTATTTCATCTTTTTCCATTGTTTTTTCCATTATTGGAAAATTAATGTATATAGAACTTCCTCTAAATGATTCATCAATTAAATAATTATATACTGCAATAAATATAACCGAATATAATTCTTTCGTAGACATCTCTATTGAAATATTTTTTGATGTATTATTTTTTATTGTTTTTAACTCATTAATGGCTGAAAGATCAATTCTTGAAATAACGTTTTTATAAGTATTAATTAAATTTTGAAAACCATCACTTTTTAAAATCTCATTTTGGCACATAAAAGAAACAGATCTTTCATTATCTTTAAAATATGAGTTATAATATTGTAAACCTTCATATTTTCTAATAGTTTTAAAATTATCCATTACTTCCTGTAAAGTCATATTTAAATTCCTCCTTAAAAAATAATATGAGATAAGATTTTTAAATCTTATCTCATATATAATATATTCTTAAATATTTACAATGAATGCAGCTTGACTACTTGAATTTATTCCCAACTCTTCAAATACATCTTTTCCTTCATTAATTGCTTTTAATACTTCTCTCTTTATATAAGCCAATATTGTATAATAAATATATCTGTTAAATCTGTATGTGTACATAGAATCATAACCATAAATACTACTGTTTTTCCAATAAAACTGCTTTGTTTGATACGAAATAAATTCATTTACAATTTCATAAAGGTCTTTCTTATTTTTAAGATAAAATTCTTTTGATTGTTCTAGTAGATCATAAAGTTCTTTTTTGACTTTTTCAGTTTTTTCACGATCTATTATCATAAAAGCTAATTCATAATTATTGAAAAGCTTAATTATAATTGGAACTTGGAACATAAAATAATGTCTTAGGTAAAGTCTATACTGTCTATATCTTTTCGGTTTTATTCTTTCATAAAAGAAATTTACTTGATTTAAAATTAGCTTTTTATTATTAGTTAAAAATAGATTTATTATTTCATCGAAGTGACCTTCCATATTAGTAATAAATTTATAAGTATATATACTAAGTAATAGCTCACGAATATTAGTAATGAATCTATTAGCCCCTTCATTCATTGCAATTGTTGATAGAAAATTTTCATTAATGCCAATAATATAATTTTTAAATACATCGTCTTTGTAATATCTATTATAGTTCATTAAAATATAATCTCTTAAAGAATAAAAAACTGGATCTTTTCTATCATTAATATCTGTCTTTTTTAAAAGACAAGATATATCTGTAGCTATACTACCGCTTGGTTTAGTTATTGGAATTGTTAATTCATTTTTACAAATTCTGAGTGTAGCTAATAGATTATATAATAGATCATTTAAAAAGAATCTTGAATTGTCATTTGTATCAATAAATCGTAATCTATCAAAGAATACGTTCATAAAATTGGAAAAATTATTATTATCAGATAATGTCATTTCTGCAAAATATGGAATAGATAAAGCATTAACAGTTCCAGGTGCTGTAAAATCTACTTTTCTACAAGTATTATAATCATAAAAGATAAATATAAATAATGCAAGTGTCAAATTATAATCTTCTTCTTCAGTTGTATTAATATATGGTTTATAAGCATCACAAATTTCTTTAATCTTCTTTTCTTCAATCTTACTTTTTCTTTTTAATTTTCGATAATAATCCATATCAATTACTGCAGACTTACGAAAATTAATAGCTTTTTCAAATAGATTAATATAACGATATGGATCACTTGAACCATAAGTGTAATTTGAAACTTTATATACTCCATTGAAATACGTTCTTTCAGTACAAATATCTGCATTTTGTGCAAGATATTTTGTAGAAGGAGAAACATACTCCGCAATCATTTCTTTTAACTCTGAAAATTTAATAATTTCCATATAAATCTCCTTTATTTGATATTACTCATTAAGATATTAGTAAGATTATTTGCAGTTAAACCATACTTTTCTTTACAGTCAACTCCTTTAGAAACATCATTTTTAACTTTTTCACAAAAATATTTAAAAGCGATAATTGAACCATTAATATCTTTTGAGAAAATCGGATATTGAACGTTAAACATTATCCTAGTATAACGCTCTAAATGTTTGCTTTTATCATTGATAAATTTATTCATCCACTTACTAGTTTCAGATACATTTTCAAGATAAAACTTTTCAGCAGACTTTAAAAGCTCATTAAAGCTATTAAATAGTTCCATTTTATAGTTAAGCTCATTTTCAGTTATACAGTCTAATGTTGTAATAGTATTGTATAAATAAAATTTACCAAGTATAGTTTCAAAACTACGTCTTAATGTTACTTCTTCACTATCAATAAATCTATTTATAACTGTTACAATTTTTTCGATTAAATGATTATTAAAACTGCGACCAATATCAAACTCAGTTAATATAATATCTCCATCAGAAGTAGCTATTTTTGACTGATATGAGTTTGTATATATTTTATCTACAATGTTATTTCGTAATCTGTTATATAGTTTTGGATCATACAAAGGATTATTTTTAAGTAATTTTTCATCAGCTATTCTCTCACAAATAAGAGTGTTATCATGTTCATTATAAAATCTATTTTCAAAAACATTTAGTGTTTGAATATCATTTTCAGTTAATTTATTAATACAATTAATATAATCTAGTTTTCCATAAAATACAAAATTATCAATCCATTCTTTATAACCTTCGTATATTTTAATTAATGTATCTGGTCTAATATTACTACTTTGTAATATTCCTGCTTCAATTTGTTTTAAGGAATAACTATTGAATTCATAATCAGATTTAAATGGTATTTTATCTTTAACTTTATAATGCTCATGATAGTATCTACATGTTACAAAATTATTAATAAAATTACTAGCTTTAATATATTTATCTTTTACAAATTCTAGATCATCTAATAATTCAGATAACATATTAATCCTCCTTTCAAAAAAATAAAGGGGATACAATATTGTATCCCCTTTATTTAAATAACCATTATGAAACGTACTTCTGAATGTCGATTACCTTCTTAGGATTGCACTCGACAATCTTGATGAGCGTCTTCTTAGAAACCGTCATGATCTCTTTGATTGTACCAAGCATAATATCCTTTGGCAGAACCCAAAGGAGTTCGCTGTACTTCTTGATAAGATTCTTGGCTTCATCCTTGGAGAGTTCCTTCTTCTTCTTCTGAGTGTCAGACTCAGATTCCTTAGAAGAAGGATCAACCTTATCGATAACCCAGTCTGTAATATTCTTCATTGTTACAAACTGTCTTGTCGGAGGCTCAGAAGAAAGCTTAGAAAGACTTCTCTGAAACTTCTCATCGTTGACATCACTACCGAAGAAATCAGTAACCTTAAGCATTGGATTCTTATTTTCTCTCAAGAATCTTGAGAAATTTAAAACTGTATCCAGACCGATCTTTGCCTTACCAAGCATAATGATCTGGTCTTCTGCTGCATCATAATTATCCTTATTATCTTTCAGAGCGATAGTATAAGCATCACTGAACATCTTCCAACCTCTAGGAGTTGGGTTAATTTCCTTATTACTAAGGAAGTGAAGCATCTCAGGATGCTCAGTGATGAACTCGATGATATCAGAATGTACCTTCTTAGAATCAATCGCCCAAGAAAGCCATTCTACTGGATCGACATCCAGCTCGAAGATAAAGAATCGATCCTTCAAAGCAGGATCCATTGGGAGTACACTATAGTCATCAGTTGCACCCTTATACTTTGTGATATCTTCTGGGTTTCCTGCAGCAAGGATTACAGTGTTTTCAGGAAGATATGTTTCCTGAACTCTCTTTGAAAGAATAATTGGCATGAGTTCGTTAAACACAACTCGATCAGCACGATTGATCTCGTCAAAGAAAATGACAGGAATCATACCTGCCTTTGACTCCTTAATTACATCGTTAAAAAGTGAGTATGTCGTATAAGTGTTAATCATATTACCAGTTTCAGGATCCTTACCTGTAACTGGCATACCTGTAAGCTCACCTTCCTTAATGTGAGCCATGTCTACGGCATGAAATACGACATCCTTACCGTATTTCTCGCCCAATTCCTCGGCTACAGATTCCATCATCTCTGATTTGCCGATACCGTGCAATCCTCTTACAAACGGTACGGCTCCAGAAAGAGCTGCAATTACCACATTTTCCTTAATCTCACTAAACTTTGCCATAATAATTTTCTCCTTTTATATAAGTAATATTTTTAGTTTAGAAAATGATTATGACTTTTCACCTCTCTTTTTCAATCATTTTCTTAACCACAACAATAATATATATTTAAAAATATACACGAAAGAAGGGAAATTTATGAATTATAGACTTTTTGAAACTGAAGATGATCTTGATATTTATGATGATATTGAAAATGAAGTTGATTTTGAAAATGAATATGAAGATGCTTTTTTAGAAGGCTATTTAGATGCACTAAATGAAATGAGAATGAATCCTTTACCAATTATCGGTGGTGGAGACGTAAAAGGTGATATTATGTCTATATTTGGTTTAGGAAATGGACCAGATAGAGCTGCTGCTATTAAAAATTATTTAGATGCTGGAAATACTATTAAAGGCGGTTTAATCGGCGGTACTTATGGTACTAAAGCAGGTATGCTATATAGAAATAATAAATACCTTCCTGGTGGATCTAATCTTGATGCAGAATCAACATCTCTTTACTTACAAAGTTTATTTTTAAAACTTAAACCTGAAGATAGAAAAAAGGTATTAAATATTTTAAAGACTAAATTAAGATAAAAATAATCCTCATAGAGTTATTAACTCTATGAGGAATTTTTTGGTCGAGATGACAGGAGTCGAACCTGCGGCCTCTTGTACCCAAAACAAGCGTTCGTACCAAACTGAACTACATCTCGATAATTCTATGCGTCTATCTAGCTGTACAACTAGATAACATTGCAATGATTTTCAACGCATAGAATTAGTTGCGCTATAAACCGAAAGGAGGAATATTATGACATTCACTTCAGTTAACAAACCCACGAACAACTGAAGCAAAGGACACTTATATAGCTTATTTACCGCCCAAATAAATAAGCTACTGGTTGGAATAGCAGGATTCGAACCTGCGGAATGACGGAGTCAAAGTCCGTTGCCTTACCACTTGGCTATATTCCAATATATCAAAGTTAATAAAACCCTGAAGATAGAAATTAGCAAAACTATCTTCAGGATTATATATGGAGGTACAACTCAGCAGAACAATAAGTATTTATTATAAACCCATATCCGACAGCAAACACCCAGCTAATTTTTTAATCTATATAAAAAAGGAATTGTAGTAAATAAAAAGTAAAGCATGTTTCACAACGTTCCTTACTTTAAAAGTTTTAGAAAAGGACTCTCACTATTAATGATTAGCAAGTGGTGCAGGTAGTGGGAGTTGAACCCACACGAGGAAACCCTCAACGGATTTTAAGTCCGTTGCGTCTGCCTATTCCGCCATACCTGCATTGAAAATTTTGAAATTGGTGGCTGCTATAGGATTTACACCTATATCTCATTTCCTATGCTATCATAAATGCGTTTTATAATTAAACTAAGCAGCTATAAATGGCGATGATAAAGGGATTTGAACCCTTGACCTCTGCCGTGACAGGGCAGCGTTCTAACCAACTGAACTATATCACCAATAAAATTGGAGAAGCAGAGCTTACCGACATAATTAGTGATCAAATCTAACTAATATTTGTTGAATTGGCTTATGTACATTAAGTTCCGATAAGATGCAACTGGTGGGCCAGAATAGAATTGAACTACTGACACTCGGTTCTTCAGACCGATGCTCTACCTACTGAGCTACTGACCCATATGGAGCAGAAGAAGGGAATTGAACCCTCGTCTTCTGATTGGAAATCAGAGGTAATGCCATTATACGACTTCTGCATTTGGCTCCCCCTACAGGACTTGAACCTGTGACAAATCGGTTAACAGCCGATTGCTCTACCGACTGAGCTAAGGAGGAATATATTGGTGGCTCATATAGGACTTACACCCATAACTCCGCTAATGTGGTGGATGATAATGGATTCGAACCAATGACCTCACACTTAAAGGTGTGCGCTCTAACCAACTGAGCTAATCGTCCTGCGGTATTTTAAAATTAAACTAATGAGCTATTAATAAAGAATATTTGTAACTTACGATTTATTAAGTATAAAGAGTATAATATAACGGTACAAATCTATAAAAAACCTTTATATTTATACAGTTATCTTTTACATAAGAATTAAATATTCTTATGGCTTGCTATAAATCCCAGTGGTTGCAAGCACTGTATATACTATTTAAAATATAGTACATATTGCAACAATTTATAGCAATGCATAAAAATATTTAATTTAGTTATAATTAGATATAGACAACCACACTACTTACTTTCCTTACCAGTGCAGATAAAATATCTACTATGTCCTACCCTCGATATCTAATTATATGGTGGGAGAGATAGGAATCGAACCTATGGTGTTTCTAGTGTGCCTGATTTACAGTCAGGTGCGTTCGCCAACTACGCATACTCTCCCATAATAAAAAGAATATTTAAAAATATGAAGTACTTTGCAGGGATTCAACGTTCCTTCAACCTTTGCCTAATTATTCCGTTAGGAATCATAACCCTCTCTACTCTGCACCTTCTTGCAGTGACAATTATTGTCTACCGAGTCCAACGGTAGGTATTACCTAAGATCTAACTAAAGAAGGAATAGTATCTTTCAAACAGTAATACAAGCGATCCAATCAGGTCTGGATATTTTTAAATATTTTTGACTTTAGTGGGCCAGTCGCCTTTTAACAAAGTCTAAAGCATATAATGCTTTATTATAATAATAATTAGCCCTTCGACTTACATTTATATTTTTTCCGTGTTATTCAGCCAATAAACAGGCAAGTCTGAGCTTCGAGGAGCGACCTCTAACTTCTTGCCCGATGATACTTAGTATCATGAACCTTATAAGAGATTGATTACTCCTAACTTTCAGGGGTGTTCAGAAATATGTTTTTTCAAAATATCTACCAAAAAATATATATCTAAAAGAAACATGCAGATTTCCCCTACTTGAACTTCACGCTTTCCTTATACTATATTTCTATAGTCAACTGCATAACTCCATGATTTTGGAATTCCTTTAGAGGCTCCAATAGTATCCCTACTATCAAGTTTAAAGGTTATTATCCACAGGATCGTCTATTGTAGAAGCGGAAAGATGAAAGCTTTACACGACAAAACTAAATGCACTATATCTTATAGTTTGCTATTCTAGCATTCAAGTATAATTATTACTAATTATACTAACGACTAAATAAGATAAATAATCTCTATCCTATTCTTCGCCTATATTCGATATATCCATGACGGACTTAACTATCCTTATACACATGGTTAATTATTATTATAATAAAGCATTATAAAATTATTGTTATTAAAAAATTTAAAAATAAATGGTGACCCGTACCAGATTCGAACTGGTGACTCCGCCGTGAAAGGGCGGTGACTTAGACCACTTGTCGAACGGGCCTTAAATATAATGAACCAAATAAAAATTATATTCATGATATATAACCTTTATCTGTCGATTACTCATTAATCTTGTGTCGCAATTTCCATACACCATGCATGCCTAATATACTTCCACGCTCATTTTCATCTAAGGTTCATTAATGGTGTGCCATAGGAGGCTCGAACCCCTGACCCATAGCTTAAAAGGCTATTGCTCTACCGACTGAGCTAATGGCACGATTATACAAAAATTGATTTACAATGTCATGTTATTAGCGAATTTAAAAATAAATTTGTCTAGTTTACTAAAAAAATAGACACTTCATATAGAAGTGTCTATTAATTTATATGAACATATTAAATTGATTCTAATATAATATCGATGTTTTATAAATAAAAGATATCTAAATATTATGAGGTGATTTTAAATTTTGCGTTTCTACGCAATCACCACAGTATATTTAAATATGTTCTTTAGTTCCCTGACCTTAATAAGTTACGATATAACAATCGACACTTACTACACCCTGATACTGGAATTGGCAATTACTATTATATAAATAGAAAAAGTCAATAACATTTGAATTACCTGCATCAGAGTCATCTAAGTAGTAATATCCTGCCATTGAAGGATAACCACTTATTTCGAGATAAACCATAGTTCTCTTACCATTATAATTATATCCATAATTATGATATAGATAAGAAGAAGCGATTGATCCCTTTACAGTTCCGTCACCTTGTGAACAATCTATAAGCTGTCGTCCAGAACCACCCTTTCTAGGACCACCATATGCATAATAAGTACCTCTAGAGAAGTTCTTTACATAAGTAGTTCCAGCTCCTTCAATAGGAGTAGTAACAGGTGCTACTGATTTCATAAGTTCATCAACAATTTTCTGAACGGCATCATAATCATAACCTGCATCGGTTAATCTATTTACTCTATCTGCTCCATTGCCCCATAATCCATGAATAACTTCTTGTGCGAGTTCTTCATTTGACTTAACATCTACAATAGAAGAATCAGTTGTAGGTGGTTCAGTTTCAATAATAGTTTCTGTAGTGGTCTCACTAGTCTCTGTTGTTACCTCAGTGTCAGAAGATTCCTTAACAGTAGTGGTCTCAACTGGAGGATCTGCAACAGGCTGTTCAGGCTGTGTCGCTACAGGCTCATTATTGACAGGAGCTTCAGTAGCAGGTTGAGTATTCTTAATAGTCTCTTCATTCTTCTTTGTGGTAGAAGTCTCTGTTGAAGTAGACTTAGATGTAACAGATGTTAATGTACTAGTTGTTAAACTAGTAGAGGTTGTTAAAGCAGTAGTTGTTTCTGTTGTAGAAGTACTACTACTTGAAGTAGTTGTAGTTGTTTCTGTTGTGATACTTTCACTTATATCAATCTGGCTGTTATCAGCACCATTAGATGTTAATCCTAGTAGTGTTAAAAGAACAGCTACTAAAATAATAACACAAATAGCTGCTGCTGCAATTACAACATACTTTGATTTCTTGCTTTGATTCTCAAAATTCATAATTTTCCTTTCCAATATTGAGATATCTTTTCATCGATATATTTTTGTTATAAAATAAAACTTAATAAAAAATAATTGTCATACATCTTAATGATGTATGACAAGTTTATAAAAATTGAACATATTCTGAATGCCTAATAAAATATCAATATTTTTCAAAGATAAATTAACATTATGAGGTGATTTAAATTTTGCATTTCTTTATGCAATCACCGCAGTATGTAAATATGTTCGTTAAACTGACCTTGTATTATTAATAGAAGTAATTCCACTGTCCATCACCACTCCAAGAAGTGCAATAGAAATTGGAAAAATCATCTATATTATTAAAGTAATAATCTACTGCTGCCCAACTGTCTTCATTTGGTTCTATACAACCAGGCCAATATCCATGACCTCCATCCCAAGAACCATGAAATTGATTGTCTTCCATTAAAACATCATAAACAGTATTTGGATAACTTGGACTATTAACTCTATTCATAACTCCTGCTACAATCTTTGCCTTTTCAGCAGTTGGAACCCAATCTGATCCATACTCATGACAAGTTATTTCAGCAAGAAGTCTTCTTGAATAATCATCAATATATGATGTATTATCAGTTGTAATCGAAACTTCTTCAGCTACATATTCCGTTTCAGGAACATATAAAGTTTCAGTTACTTCTTCAATAGTTTCAGTAATAACTTCAGTAGTAACTATGTCAGGAGTAGTTGTAACTGAAGTTGTACTAGTAGTTGAAGTTGTAGATGTAGTATTTGTTGTAGTAGTAGTTACATCTGTAATTACTACATATTCTTCTGGATAATCATCTTCAGAATTACCTACTGTTGCTACTTCAATAAAACCTAAAAAAGTAGATGCACACAAAACACCACATAAAACTCCAATAAAAGGAATAAAAACTTCTTTATGTCTCTTAAGTATTGCCTTTAGATTTCCAAAATTCATAATTTTCCTTTCTAATGTTAAGTTATCTTTATATTGATATATTTATGTTAGAAATTATTTATTTCCAACACTTAAATAATATATATTTATTTTAGAATTTAATAATAAAGGAATAAGAATTATTCTTATTCCTTTATTAAAATTAATTTTTATTATTTACTTTACCAATTTTATAATCTAAAATTGTAAATTGATCATGTGGTACAGAATTAATAAAATTAAATCCAATAGTACCATTATTTAAGATTTTATAAAAATCTGTAAACCTATATAAAGGTTTAAAAGTATCTTCTTGATTAAATTTATAATAAATATAATAAGTAGAATGTACCTTTTTAATTCTAATAAAGAATTCATAATCATCTTTAAATTTAAGCATTGAATATAATGGATAACTTGGATTATCAGCTACTTCTACATAGCTTTGAATATATTTTTCATAATTATTAATAAATATTTTACTTTGTTTAATTGGATAACTTTTAATAAAGAAGTTATCTATATACTTATATGGTTTATAAGTATCAGATCCTTCGTTATTAATGACTTTATATAAACCTTCTGGCATAGAATATACACTATTATCCAATTTAAGATTTATAATAGATTTTCCTTTAAGATCAACATTATTACGAACACTAAATTCATCAGTTAAATAAAATCTTCTAATTTTTTCATAATAAGTATTAGTAAAATCACCATTAGTCTTAGTATCTACTGAAAATGGATAAGAATTGAAATTTCTAAGATATAGATTTCTATTAGTATATGGTGAATCTGATGTTTCTTTCTTTATAGGAGAAAGATTTGTTAAATATTTCATCTCTCCAAAATTAAGAAAATAGTAATTATTATTAGGTAAAACATCAAATAAAAATTGAAAATTTTGATGGAATACTGGAAGAAGTGGATTAGTTATACATTCATCTTTATTATTATTTTTATCAAAACTATTTAAAAATGCTACAGTATCTTTAAATCTATGATTATTTATATAAAATCCAGTACTTTGTCTTATACTATAATGATTATTATCTCCAAATTTAGTATGTAGTTTAAAATCAAGTATATACATATCAGCTAAATTAAACATAGAGTAATCCTTTTTAACTAGTCTATATTTAAAATAGTCATTTTCACTAACTATTGTATAAAAGGTTTTTCCATTCTGTGATCTATATAAATTATTTAAATAATAACTATAAACGGTTTTTTCATTATCAACAGTATCTTTTTCTTCTACACCATAACATCTAAAAATTTCATTAATATTAGTGCTTATAAGTAAATTATTCTTCATAATGTAATCTAAATTATATTCATCAGATAGCATGTTTATAATATCACTATTTTCTTCAAAGATATATGGTTCAAAATAAGAAGTATCATTTTCATATTTTGTATTATTTGTAGTATAATCATAATAAATTATATAATCTGCAAATTCAGAAGTATGTTCTGGAGTCATATATTCATATACAAGATCGTCATATTTTAATCCATAAATTTTCAGTTTTCCACAGCTAACAATGACTTCTCCTTCAAATTTTTCGTCTATTGAATTTGGATTTCTTTCAATAAAAGGAGATACTAATATTTCTTTAATATCTAATAATTTTTTATCTTCAAAATTATTGATTATTGGAATAATTCTTTTATATTTATA
>Ga0247611_10006031_pt1 | contig 15702 bp, 14 predicted proteins | sample 177DNAGHGhighgp2_FD_192422 | JGI IMG/M metagenome (GOLD analysis project Ga0247611, IMG submission 192422) | Sheep rumen microbial communities from Palmerston North, Manawatu-Wanganui, New Zealand - 1770 DNA GHGhigh gp2 | ecosystem: Host-associated > Mammals > Digestive system > Stomach > Rumen...
TGCCGAGCCTGTCAGCAAGTGCTGCCTGTGTGAGGCCTGCCTCTTTCCTGCATGATGATATAAACTTTCCGATCTTTACCTGATCCATTTTTAAGGGATCCTCCTTTCACCTCCGACGATAAGGCTACTTGGATAATTTTACCACGAACCGTCGGTTGAGAAGCCTTCAAAAGAGCCCCTCAACCAGCAGTTGATTTTAACGGAAAGCCTTATAATCAGGCTGTTTTGCACTCTTTAATGATAGGATCGATGAATGCTCTGTCAGTCCAGTCGTGAGCTGCTCCGGCGGAGTCCACAAGTGCTGTCTCCCACACTTCGCGCTCTGCGGGATCCTTTTTTGCGACAGACTTGCCAAGCAGTTTGCAAAGAGTCTTATCCATGAAATGCATGGATGCGAGATCATACCCGCCCCTGCAGTAGTAAAGAGGAATACCGGAGAGGTCCCCTGAAAAGTTGCGTTCTTTTAATGCATTGAAGAAACCTGCGTCAAAAGGTGACGCGCCGCAGCAGAATGCCACTATCTTCTTTCCCTTAAGCTTTGCAATGTTCTTCTTAAGGAAATTAACACCGGCGATGCCTCCCGCGTAGATGCCGCCGCCAAAGATTATGGTGTCACATTGGGCAGCCTCGTCGATCTTCGCCTTATCTGCTTCCACCATCTCAAAACCCGTGGCTTCCTTGAGCCACTCCGCATACTTCTTTGTCGAACCGTACTTCGACTTGTAAATGATGATTCCTTTCATTCCCTTACTCCTTAATATTGTTTTCTATCTTCATTATTGTTTGGATCGTCGTATTGAGTTCCTGCTCCGTAACTCCGGCGAACATCTTTCCCATGATCGCCCTGCTCATGTCATCGTTCTTCTCGCAGAACTTCCTGCAGTAATCCGTGAGCTTTATCCTCTGCTTGCGCTTATCTTTCTTATCAGGCTCGAAAACGATGAACCCCTTCTTCTCAAGCTTTAAAAGGATCTGCTTAACGTTCTGGTGCGAGCTTCCCAATATCTCTGACAGTTCATTTAATGTCGGCGGTTCCTTGCATTTGTCGATGCAGATTATCGCGAAAAACTGTTTCCAGCTGATCTCACCCATATCTTTATCGGCCATTGCCTGAAAACGGTTCTCGAATGCGCTTAAAAGACCGAGCAGATAGTAGCTCGGCGGTATGTTGCTGAAATCGACCAGATCGTTCTGAATAACTTCCTGAATCTTCATAACTCACCTCATACAGGTAATATGTTACCGTTATTATGTAACATGTTACCTATTTAGTCAAGAGCGTATTTAACTGTCAGGAATCAAGTCCGCACTTACAAAAGTATTAAAGTGTCTTGCTTACATCATTTATGATTCAGGAGAATACCCGTACTTTTTTGCATCGAACACGCCGATGCCCTTGTCGCCGCACGTAACGACATAGTACGACTTGCCTTTCGAGCCGTACTCATAATCGTCTGCGGGGATAGTTACCACGTCACCGTTATCAAAATACAGGTCATATTTATCTGTTCCTAACTGACAGTACCGGTAATCCGCATTGACAAGCTTTGCCTTTACGACCTCCGGCTTCTTGAAATACGGGACCGCAGCCGTAAAAAAGAACCCGAAGAGCAAAAGGTCACCGGCGACTATGGAAAGCGAGACGATCTTATTGCCGATGAACAGGGTAATGATACAGGTAATGATCATAAGAACCGACAGGACAGACAGGCACTGTGAGATCGTATTAAAGAGATAATAATTCCTTAACGATTCGAGAAAAGACGGAACAAGAAATGTTCCCTCAGGCTTGGATGACACGTTTCCGAGAATGCCAGCAGCAGCTCCCAGTAAGAGCGTTATAACGGCGAGAGCCTTAAAAAAGCCTGTTGAGGCATTCGCCTTCATGCGTTCCTTCATATGAGTTTTCCTCCGATATAATCTTTCCCTTACGGGTTAGGATACCTCAACAGGAGACATTTCTCAAACAGATTTTATAGATTTGTCCGGAGAGCAACAGGGCCGCCCCGGATCGCGGGACAGCCCTGTCATGTAATATATGTTCCGTAAGCTTACGATACGATCTTATAGTATGCGTTCGATGTGAGCTTGTAGATCACCGCATAGAAGATTCCGCATACAAGCACGCAGATCCCTGCACTTACGAGGAGCAGTGGCATATTGTTGTGGCCAAAGAGCTTTAAGAGCTTATGGATGATAGGAAGCACGGTAGCCAGGTGGACGCACGCCAAAATGATAGGAATAAGGAATACCGTAAGCATCTGTGAGTTAATGCTCTTTTTGATGTTTTCCTTTGTCATTCCGACCTTCTGCATAATACCGAATCTTGCCTGGTCTTCGAATCCTTCAGAGATCTGCTTGTAGTAGATGATTAGCACGCAGGATACAAGGAAGATAATGCTTAACAGGATACCAAGGTAGAACAGTCCTCCGAATGTCCTGACGAAATCGCTGCGCTGTTCAACTCTGCTGTCGCAGACGACTCTGAAATAATCCTGCTCCTTCGGATAAAGATCATCTCTGATATGTTTTGCGAGGATTGTTCCGAGTTCTGCCTGTTTATCTTCATCAAGGTTGGTATCGAAAGCGAAGTTCCACTGCCACATAAGCATTGTATCGCCTCTTGAATCTTTAAGACCGGAATAGCGTGAAGCTGTCTCACCGAGATCATCGACAACAAGCGTGATCGTAGATACGACTTCATTTAATCCGATGTACTTCAGATCATCTGCTCTGGCATCGATCCTCTTTGCGACCTTGAATGTCTCATCACCGATACCGATGCTGTCTTCAACCGGAATATTGCCGCTGACACCAACGAGTGCTTCTCCCTTGCCAAGTACAACATTCTTTCCGGTTATCCTGTTGTAATCCTCAAGATCAATGAAATAAACAGTAGCAACATTATCGAAATTAATGCTTGTTTCCATTGTAAACGGATCTAAATCGACACGGAGTCTGCCGTTTTCAATATAACCTGAAAAACTGCAGCAGGAAAGCGAGATGTCATTCATGGTCTCTGCGCCGAATTCATGAGCCTTCTCAATGACCTCTTTCTCAAGTCTTTCAGCTGTTTCCGTATAGCTTTCCGAATAACCGTAATTGCTGGCAGAAGCGTTAAGCTGTCTCGGATAATGATTCTGAAGAACATCTTCCCTGTTAACATACAAAGATGAAGTAGATGACATCATTACGAGGACCATAGTAAGCAGGATGCAGATGGATGCAAGACCCGCACCGTTTCTCTTCATTCTGTATGCCATAGAGGATACGGATACGAAGTGGTTTGTCTTGTAGTAATATCTCTTGTTCTTCTGAAGGATCCTGCAGAGCAGAACAGAACCTGCTATGAGCACAAGGTATGTTCCGATAATGATGAGGATTACTGCAACAAAGAACATCGCAAGTGCCTGCAGAGGCGTCTTGATCATGAGCACGATCCCATAACCTGTAAGGAGGATAACAAGTCCTAAGATACCTACGAACCAGTTTGCCTTCGGGGGCTTCTCGCCTGCCTTATCGGAATTGATAAGATTAATGGTTCGGGAGAACCTTACGAGTCTTGCTGCATTGAGGAAGATCAGGACAAAGACAATGCTGTATATGAGAACAGTGAAGCTGATTGACTGTCCGCTGATAACAAACTTATAGCTGGATTCAAGGCCGAGCATCTTTCTAAAGCCCAGCTCGGCAAGCTTGGAAAATCCGATGCCGATCGCAAGACCTGCAGTAACAGATACGAACCATGTGATCAATGTCTCGAAAAATATGATCTTCCCGAGATTCTTCCTGTTCATTCCGAGCACGCTGTAAAGACCGAATTCCTTAAGCCTGCCCTTGATAAGCGTGGACTGTGTATAGAACAGGAAAATAGTTCCGAAGACCGCTATTACGGCTGATCCGAGCTTTAATATATCTCTTGCTGTTCCGGCGCCCGAGAAGCCTTCGAGCATTTCGGAAAAGCCCAGCAGGTGCATGATGTAATAAATCGCAACCATCAGGATGCATGCCGCAAAATACGGCACATAAAGCCGGCCGTTCTTACGCATTCCGCTGACGGCCATCTTGGGATAGAAACCGGCCTTCATCAGTTGTCACCTCCCTGAGCGAGAAGCGTCAGAGTATCACTAATTGACTGATACATCTGCTGATCTGTTGCCTGTCCCTTATAGATCTGATGGAAGATCATTCCGTCCTTGATGAAGAGGACGCGCGATGCATTGGATGCCGCCTTTGTGGAGTGTGTAACCATGAGGATCGTCTGTCCCATCTGGTTGACCTTCTTAAAGAGTGCGAGAAGTTCGTCAGATGACTTGGAGTCCAAAGCTCCCGTAGGCTCGTCTGCAAGGATGATCCTCGGGTTAGTGATAAGAGCTCTTGCTACGGCAGCTCTCTGCTTCTGGCCGCCTGATACTTCATAAGGGTATTTCTTTAAGAGATCGGCAATGCCAAGTGTTCCTGCGATACCGTCAAGTCTCTGCTTCATCTCGGCATGCTTTTTGCCTGCCAATACCAAAGGGAGATAGATATTATCTTCAAGTGAGAATGTATCAAGGAGATTGAACTCCTGGAAAACATAACCCAGATTATCTCTTCTGAATTTAGCAACGTCCTTGTCCTTTACTTTGGAAAGATCCATGCCGTCAAGGATAACCGTTCCTTCGGTTGCTCTGTCGAGGGCAGCGATGATGTTAAGCAGAGTGGTCTTTCCTGAACCGGACTCACCCATGATGGCGACATACTCGCCCTTCTCGACTGTAAAACAGACATTCTTAAGCGCCTCGACAGAAGCACCTCCGAATCTTGTCTTATATACCTTTTTGATATTCTTTGCTTCAAGCAGACTCATTATTCATAATTCCTTTCCTTGGTTTGATGGCCACAGTATATGATTACCTCTCAAACCATTCCTTAACTTCTGCTTACGCAAATCTAACAAGTCTGTCACATTTTCGTATATGCCGGAAAGGAAGTCAAATATATAAGTCTTTGTATAAAAGTATGTTGCTTCAAATGTTGCTTCTTCTGTCCGTCCAGAAGGCAACAAATAAGGCAACATTAGCAATGTTGCCTCAAATGTTGCTTTTATTGTCCCTTCGGAAGGCAACAAATCCTTAATTGGAATAGATCAGCAATGTTCTAATAAAATAATGTATACATGTCCGAATTTATCCGAGTTCAGGATCTCGTTTCTTGAGGTTGCCGTAAACCCTCCGCCTGTGTGGTTGTATCCCAGGCCTTTGCCGTCCATCAGGCCGCAGCAGTAGCCTTTATCGTTGTGAAGCAATATCTTCATGGATTCCTCATTGAGGAGCTTACCATTGAAAAGCGCGCGGTCAAATGCCAGAAAATCAGTAAGACAAGTGCAGACTCCGCCGTCTCCACGTTCGCTGTTAGGCGACATCGAATAGCCGTGTTCATCAACTGCTCCGAATTCCAGCTGTTCTTTATAATCGATCGGAACGTATGTGTATTTATCCACTCTCATGGCATAGGAATTAGTCATTCCGCAAGGCTTGAAGATATATTTCTTCAGATAATCACAATACTTCATCTTGGATACTTTTTCGATTATGTAGGCAAGCAGCTTGTAATTGGTATTGCTGTAAGTCATCGCAGATCCCGGTTCATAAAGCAGAGGTGCCTTATACATCGTATTCAGCAATTCCTCATCAGAGATCCTGTCACTGTAAAGGTCGCGAAGTCGGTCATCCAGGGCATCGCCTTCCAATCCGAAGAAGAGAGCAGGCTCATTAAGATAATCCGGGATTCCGGAGTTCATGTGAAGGAGATTATAGATCTTTATTCTTTTACCTTCAGGATAGTCAGGAAAATACTTGTCGATCGTATCATTGATATCAAGCTTTCCTTTTTCCTGAAGCTGAAGGATCGATACGGCAGTAAATACCTTGCTGCAGGAAGCTATATCGTAAACCGTATTCTGGGATTCGAGAGTCTTCCCGTCCTTTTCCACTGCATTCTCGGCATAGAGGCACACAATATCATCATCTGTTGCAACAACAAATGTGCCTTTGCATTTCTTTTTACCGTAGACCAGAAGAAGATCTTCATATTTTTCATCAGGATTGACCCATTTCCTCTCTTCTTCCGTAAGTTGAATATTTTTAAGTGAGTTCCCTGACTCCGCCTCTTTCGCGCATCCGTCAATGGATACAAGGATCGAAAATATAAGAAGTGCCGAAGTTATTTTGGTTATGCGTTTTAAAATCTGTTCTTTCATTTTATCCCACCTCTTTAACACTATCAGCAAGCTTGATCCAAACAACAGGGCGTACGCAATTAGATTCGGCGAAGACAATATCACCGTCTACACCGTCCGCATTTTTCACGGTATCAATGTTGCCAAAGCAGTCTGCATCTGCAGCTCTGTTGGAAGATGAAGCGGGAGATCTGAGCCACCACCATCCTGTCTTCATACCGTTTGCAAGTTTGCAGTCATCACTTACTGCTGCACCGTTCTTTAACGCATAATCCGTCGGAGCAGCCCTGCGGTCATCTGCATCTTTGAAATATTGCTGCGCTTCCTCAAGGCTCAGGCAGAACACATTATCTTCTGTGTCATTGCCGCCCGGCGTTCCGTATAACGGGTTATCCTTATTCTCTATCTTCACGGTCAGTATCATGCTCTTCTCGCTCTCTGAAAATGCCGTATCGTAAAACTTGCTGTTTAACCAATTACGCAAAGAGCTCTTCTCCCATGTAACATCTGCCATGTCATAGTAGTACACGGTCGCATCAAGCAGATATTCCGAGATAACGAGCGCATTGCCGTCACGTATCTCAAGCACACGCCACTCAATAGGTTCGGTGTCGTATGTATCTGTTCCCGGAACGTTCTTTTGCGGATAACTTCCGAACACGATCCTGTCACCGACAGAAATACCGTCATCTTCCTGAGCAGACTCTGAGACAGAAGAAGTAGTTGTCTCCTCAGCTGCCGTTTTCTGACACGACGCAATAAACACACAGCTCATAAGGACAGCGAGCAAAGCAACACAAGCTTTTTTCATTCCGTTTGCCCCCTTGATACATCAAGAACTTTAAGCCCTTTTTACGGGCTTCCTGAAATGAATATAACAAAGCTAATTGAATCCTTTTTGGATGCTTTATGGATTTAATGTGGAGGCAGGCAGGATAATATGTGCCACTACGTCATCGCCGTCATTTCCGAGATCAACAGTGCCGCTCTCGCGCTCGATAATGAGTTTTCCGAGATATAGTCCCAGACCGGAGCCGCCATTTCTTCTGCTCCTTGAACTGTCAGTCCTGTAGAAGGCTTCGAAAAGGTGCGGAAGGTCCTCTTCACTGATATGCGAACCCGTGTTGCGTATCTCCGTTACGATATTTCCGTTTTCCTTCCCGGCAGCGACTTTTACGGAAGATCCTTCGGAACTGTAAAACACTGCATTTGAAAGAAAAGATCCCAATGCCATGGATGTAAGTTCCTGATTGCCTTCGAAGAACAGTCCGCTGCCGATCTCCGATTCAAGCTTGATCCCTCTTATGTCCAGAAGTTCTTTCATGTCATCAAGGCGTTTTTGCAGCAGAGATCCGAGATCGACCTTCAGGAATTCGATCTCGTTTTCAGCCTGCATCCTGGATGCCGTAAGGATCTCGTTGATAAGGGATTCCATGCGCTTGAGAGATGAGAGGGTTTTCGGAAGATACGTATCAAGATCGTTATAAGGTTCAATGCCGTCGATCATGCCGCGCACCTGACCCTGCGCTATTGTTATTGGTGTTTTAAGTTCATGCGATGCTGCAGCGAAAAAGACATCCTTCTGCCTCTCTAATTCATTAACATGCTCGATCTCCCGCTCCAGCTCCTGAGTTCTTTTATTGAGGCTCGTTATGGTCTCATCCAGACTTGCCGAGAGATCATCAAGATCGCGCCCGAGATCGCCTATCTCATCATGTCTTTTGGATCTGCTCTTCACGTCAAAATCCATATTCGCGATCCTGCTCGATATCGCAGAGAGTTTCTGGACCGGCCTTGCGAACAGCAGAGTATAAATAACAGAACAGATAAGTGATACAAAGACAATTGCGGCAACGATCACCGGCAAAGTCTTCTTCAAGGCTTCCCAAAGAACATTCTCGCCTTTTTGTGACCATATGCAGACAACGGTATATTCACGGACTTTACCTGTCTTGAAAACAACATTTCTCGAAGTATACAGATTCATCTCATCTTCGTCTTCGTCATTGATGAGTTTTTTTACATCAGCTCTTGTCATGACCGCATAATCCGAAGTCGGAAGGACTGCAGGCAGCGCATTCCAGTTGGCCTTTAATCCTTTATAAAAGACAATTTGGCAGTCGTTGGAAAGTATAAAATCATCGACCAGAGGTCCGCACTCTTTGAATTCGACCTTATTGAGTTCCTCGGCAAGCCCTGCAAACTTCTTTTCCATCTCGGTCCTCTGGACCATGTTCCAGCTAAGCGGTGTGGCATTATAGAGCACTGCATAGATCAGGATACCGAACAGGACCTGTACGGTGAAAGTGATCACGAAGACCTTGAATGATAATCTGTCAGTTATCCTCTTGTGCGACACGGTATCCACGGCCTCTTATTGTCTCGATCACGCCCTCACCGATCTTGTGGCGCAGGTTCTTGATGTGGCTGTCTACAATACGTTCATCAACAAGCGAATCATAATCCCAGAGCATTTCCAGGAGGAGCTCTCTGGTATATACACGGCCCGGATTTTTGATAAGCGTAAGAAGGATATCGAACTCTTTGGAAGTAAGCTCAACTTCCCTGCCGCTGACCGTGACCATCATCATATCAGGGACCATAGCGATATCCTTATAGACGAACTTCTGATGTTCTTCTCCTGAAGACGGCCGCTCACGTCTCAAAACCGCCTTTACCTTCCGTAAGAACACGGGCATGGAGAAAGGCTTCGTTACATAATCGTCCGCAAGAGAATCATAACCTTTGACCATGGACCTCTCGTCATCCAGTGCAGAGAGGAATATGACCGGCACATCGGAATGCTTTTTTACGAATTCACAGACACCGTAACCGTCTATCTTCGGGATCATTATATCCAGGATCAGAAGATCAAACTTCTCTTTGCTGAAAAGCTCTATTGCCGTAACCCCGTCTTCTGCTTCCGAGACAAAATAGCCTTCATTAACAAGGTAGCTTGCAAGAAGCTGCCTTATCTCCGGTTCATCCTCAACGATCAAAATCCTTTTCATATTGAGATTATAGAATACATTTATGAATTTAATGTGCAGAGGCCGTTTTTTATCCGGAAAAGCTTTTTACTCAATTCCGATCTCTTTTATGTTCATATCGATCCTTATCTTTGTGCCAACGCCCGGCTCTGACTCCGCATAGATCTTATGCCCCAGATTGTCGCAGATACGCTTGCAGAGATAAAGACCGATGCCGCTGGCGCGCTTGTCTTCACGTCCGTTGAAGCCTGTATAACCGTTCTCGAAAACCCTCGGAAGATCCTCAGCGCTTATACCGATGCCCGTATCTTCAATGCATAGTATGCCGGGTTCATCCATATAGACCTTGATCCCGCCTTTTTTCGTATATTTTACGGCATTGGAAAGGACCTGCTCTATTACGAACGAGAGCCACTTATCATCTGAAAGGACCTTGTATTCCGTAGGCTCGAAATCCATCGTGAGCTTCTTTGAGATGAAGTCTCTGGCAAATTTTCTTATTGCCGGCTTTATTACTGCATCAAGATCAATTGTCCTGATCACATAGTCAGTGCTGTCCGAATCAAGTCTTAAGAAGGTAAGGACCATCTCTACATATGCTTCGATCCTGTTGAGATCGCCGTCAAGGCGCCTTGCCAGGTCTGAATCCACAGACTGGATCTGCAGGCGCATCGAAGCAATGGGAGTCTTTATCTGATGAGCCCACACGGTGTAGTACTCGATCATGTTGTTGTAATCAGAGGATGCTTTCTGGCGGTTGAACTCTTCCTCTTCCTTAAGCTTGCTTATTATCTCCAGGTAGTCCTTTTCGAGCGGTCCGGAAGGCGCCGGATAATCATTTCGTTGGATCTTTCTGTGCTTGTTCAACACGATAAAAAAGTCAATGATGCCTACGGCCAGAATGAGGACAAGGCTTAGAAATAAAGGATATAACATTGTTACAGAGGGCATATCGAACAGAAAATACGTCGATATGAAGATACCTTCCACTGCCATGAGCAGAAGAAAGATCTTACATCGCGATTTGAGATAGTCCTTGAACATTAATCCTCCAGAATATAGCCCACTCCGAACTTTGTCTTGATGAGATCTTTAAGGCCGATCCCCTCAAGGGTCTTTCTCAAGCGCCCGACATTAACTGTCAGGGTGTTCTCGTCGACATAACAGTCAGTCTCCCACAGAGCTTCCATGAGCTTCTCGCGGCTGACGACCTTATTCTTGTTCTGAACGAGAGTTAAGAGGATCCTGTATTCATTCCTTGCAAGATCGATCTCCGTTCCGTTATATGTCAGGGTATTGTTGTTAGTATTAAGAACAGCCCCCGCCACTTCCAAAGTTGCCGAAGCCTGGCTGAAATCGTAAGTCCTTCTGAGGAGTGCCGTGACCTTCGCGATCAGAACGCTCTGATCGAAGGGCTTTGCGATGAAATCATCTGCGCCCATGTTGATCGCCATGATTATATTCATGTTGTCTGTGGCAGAAGAGATGAAGATGATCGGCACGGAGCTCGTCTTTCTTATCTCCTGGCACCAGTGATATCCGCCCATGTAAGGCAGAGTGATGTCCATGATGATAAGGTGAGGCTCATATTCATTCACTTCATCCAATACCTTCATGAAATCAGATACGGTGCGGCCTTCCATGCCCCAGTTTCCCAGGCAGGATGCTATGCCGTCCGCAATTCCTTTATCGTCTTCAACAATAAAAATCTTATACATGTAATCCCCGTTATATGTTCTTATTCATCTTCACGCAATCGAAGGTTCCCCTCCTGATCACGCTGTCATCAATATGTTTATAACCGAGCTTGGCATAAAAATCTATCGCTTCAAGTCTGCTGTCGATCTTTATCTCTTTATAGCCCAGTTCCTTTGCCCATTTCTCGGCTTCGGCCACAACCAGCGAACCCAGTTTCCGCCCTCTGTATTGTGGGAGCACCACTACGCGTCCAAGCGTAACAGCGCCTTCACCGCAGTCATAGAAACGGCAGGTCGCGACCGGATACCCGTCATCTAACAGGACAATGTATTTCGTGCCGTCGCAGTCGTGCTCATCGAATTCATCTCTGAGCGATATGTGATGCTGTCGGTTCATGCCCTCGATCCTGACCGAGTACGCTCCTGCCCTCTGCCATTCTTCTTCCGCTCTAAGAACTTCCATTCTTACCTGCCCTCGAAATGATTGAATCTCACGCGCTCGGCAAACGGCTTTTTCGAAGGCGCGTGGAAATCGTCCGCTGCCTTGCCTACCGGCAGGATGCAGACAACATCGTAATCATCGGGCACACCAAGGACTGCAGCGATCTTATCGCAGATCCTGTCGTCATCGGTAATATGGCCTTCATACCAGCAGCTCTGGTAGCCAAGCTCCACGATAGCAAGAAGCATATTCTCTATTGCCGCGGAATAATCCTGTGTTGCAAAGCATCTGTCGCGGTATGCGTTGATCCTTCTTGAGAGGACAACGATCATGGCAGGTGCCGTCTGTGCAACAGGCGGATCGATGAGGCTCTTTATCTTGTCTAAAGTCTCTTTGTCATCTACGACGATAAGATCCGTCGTCTGCTTGTTGCATCCGGAAGGAGCATCAATGCCGCAGCGCGCAATAGCCTCAAGGTCCTCTCTGGGAACTGCTTTCTCTGAGAACCTGCCCCTGTAGCTGTGTCTGGTCTCTATGGTGCCTATGGCGCTCTTGAGGTTCATAACATAGATCTGGCAGGGGTTTGCCTCATCCCAGTAATCAGCAAGGACTTCGAGTTCTCTAAAGCCTACGCTTCGGTAGAACTCATTCGTGATGTCGTAATCCTCGTACATGCCTGACCTGACAGTCTTTACCTGCATGAATGAATAGCCCTTCTGAACCGCATAATCCTTTGCCGCAGCAAAAAGCCTTCTTCCGTATCCGTTTCTGTGGAATTCCTTCTTCACGCCCATTACGGCAAGCTCCACTGTCGCATCGCCTGTCTGCTTAAGGCAGAGAAAACCTGCGGGAACATCATTATCGAATGCTGCCCAGAACGGCTGGTCAGCCGATTCCCTGATATACTGTTCCCTGCTCTCCTCTACTTCAAACCACTGGGTAAGAGCCTCCAAGACCTCTCTGGAGATCTTCATCTTTTCCTGTCTGTCTTCGATAAAACGGATCATAAACTCTCCTTTTTGCTTTAATTATCCCTTAATTATCCTTACGGCATATTGTACCATTTTCGTGAAACATGATTCTCCGGTAATTGAGATATAATCGAGGAAAATGAAAACCCCAAGCAGGAGCTTACCCTATGATAAACAAGAAACTGGCCCCCGTGATCCTTGCAGCATCAATACTGTTGCCTCAGCTCTGCTCATGCAGCCTCATCCCTGACCCCGTCGCACAGACAAGTCTTCCGACCATACCTGAGGAATCCTCATCTGAAGTCACGACCACCGCTTCTGAGACGACTATTGAGACGACGGAGCCTTCAGCCGAGGAGCGTGTCATAGTAAAGACTCCTGACGGAAAGACCGTGATCGATACAACCTATGTCCGTACCATAGCTGACGTTACACCCGAGATGATGACCGCCGATTACTGGCTCGGCGATGCTGACAACGAAGTCCTCATGACCCCTGATGAGATCGCCGAATTTAACTATAACAACAGGGCCATCATCAAGGCCGCTGACAACAAGACTATAATGCCGCACCTGGAAGACTTCACGGACACCTTTGACGGCAATATCTTAAGGACTTTCCTTAACGATAATGCGAACTCCGTTCCAAAAGATCCTGCGAAAATGTATCTTAACGGCAAGCCTACGACTGCCGAATACTGGCAGAACCTTGTAGCGCTCTCCAATATCGACGCCGTGCCGGATCAGATCACAGTGAAGTACGGATTTACGACCAAGCGCATGACCGTAAGGATGTTCCCTACGGAAGACCGTGTTTTCGAGAGCGCGTCAGATCAGTACTTTGATTCGATCCTTTACTCGGAATGCATGCCCTACATGCCTGTTGTCGTGCTTCATGAGAGCACTGACGGCGAATATCTCTATGTCGTTTTCGACAGCTTCTCAGCATGGCTCAGGAAAGATGCGGTCGCGCTCTGCAAGGACAGGAAAGACTGGGAAGCAAGGCAGAACCCGGGTCAGTGGCTCGTCATAACCGGAAGAGAGATCAGACTGGGCAATGACCCCTACAGTCCTCTTACAACGGATCTCGTTCTCCCCATGGGCACGCGCATGGAGCTGGTTCCCGCCAAGAACGCTCCGAAGACCATTAACCAGCGCACGACTTACGGCAATTACGTGGTTAAGGTCCCTACCCGCGGCACTGACGGGTTCATCAAGGATGAGCTCGTCCTTATCCCCGTCTCAGATGACGTCAACGCAGGATACCTGCCACTCACATCTGCAAATATCGTAAGACAGGCATTTAAGCTCTTAGGCGACAGATACGGCTGGGGCGGCGACCTTCAGGCCAACGACTGCACAGGCATCACAAGAGAGATCTACCGGTGCTTTGGCGTACTCCTCCCACGCGTAGGCCAGTCAGCCTCCAAAGGCGTATACAAAGTCGACCTGAGCGGCATGAAAGAAAAAGAAAAGCTCGAAGTGATAAATAATCTTAAACCCGGCAGTCTCATTTCCTTCCCCGGCCACATGACGATCTATGTCGGCACCAGAGACGGAAAGCCTTACGTAATAAGCGCCTGCGGCACGTTCGTTGCGCCCGCGCCGGGATCTACTGAAGCGATTCATCCCGAGAGCGTCATCCTCAATACGCTCTATGTAAGGAACAGAAGCCTTGTAACCTGGCTCGACAAGTCAACGACGGCATTAACGCTCATAAAGGCTGCGCCGGAAGATGCTGAGGCCTAAAGCCGGGCACTTCTACATCTTAACTTTTGCGTTGCTGCTTCAACTTACTATCTTTTTTGCATTGAAATTATCGAAAAAAGATAGAAAAAACCGATTTTCTATCTTTTTCCGCGAAAAATCGGGCAAAAAAGACAGACGCATCTATTCAGCTATTCAAGACCGCTTACTTCACGATCTCGATATTATCAACGCTCTTATGCGACCAGTCGTTAGCAAGGTTCATATTCTGCCAGTCGGACCTGTGCGCGCTGAAGCTTATGGTCAGCGTGTCCCCCTTGGCAAGAGAGCCGCTTCCTACCGTAATCGTAAGGCATGTATCACGATCTTCGCCCGTAGCGGCAGAATAAGTTCCCTTAACCTTATCGGTCAGCGCGGTATACTTGCCTGAAGCGGAATTAGTCGCTGCGTGATAGCAGTCGAAAACCATCTCTCCGCCGTCTTTTGTAAAGTAGTAATTGATCTTTATCTTCGACAGATCGACCGTGGAATTACCGTTATTTGTTATCTCCAGTGTGCCTGCGATCGCATTTGCATTGGAGTTGTTATTGTCGTAGTTCATCCTGATGCTTAAGTCACCGGATGACGCTGTTCCCGAACCGCCTGCGGCTCCGGTCTGAGTTGCCGCGCCGGTCTCACCGGAAGGTACTTTCCCGCCTGCAGATTCACCTGAGCCGGTGCCCTCCTCATCAGGCAGCGTGCCGAACACGAGCTTTCCGTCATCAAGCAGTACTGCGCCCTTGCCGTATGAGAAGTCATTGCCGTTATCCCATGCGCCGTTGGGGCTCGTCATCCTTACCTGGATCTCGGATTTATACTGCGACTGTCCGCCGGGTCTTAAACTGCCGTCATCGAAGACTACGGACAGATAGTAAATGTGGTTTTCCTCATTCCAGACCTTAAGTCCGTCGACTCTTCCCGACTGCATATAATTCGTTGAGATCTTGACTCCGGCTGCGTCTCCGCCTGCCTTGTAGATTTCCGAAAGATCGACATAGTATCTGAATTCGAGCTTGTCTGCTGCTCTTGCAGGCCATGCAGTCTTGTTATATATGAACGCTTTTATCTCTGCAAAATCATTGCCCTGAACATTAAGGCTGCACTCTGCCGAATACTCGTCTGAAGGGACATCCTCCACTGCACCGAAATCAATGAGGGTCTTGCCGTGATACTTCGAATACATCGCTGCAAGAAGGCCCGTGAATCCGGCGTTATAATCGCAGGCAACCTCATTCTTGCAGTAATCGGTTACCGTATCCGTATAGCCGTCAGAAGCATCCGGTCCTCCGACCAGAGCGCCGTACAGGGTATGCCTGAATTCGGAGGGCTCATTCATGTTGTCGCAGTAAGAGCCCTGACTTGTCCTGTGGTGGGGATGCGAAGGCGGGTTCTCGCCAAAGCCTACGACATAAGACCTTCCCGAAGAACCCAATGCATAATTGGCCTGAGATACTGCGAAATCCCAATATACCGATACCTTGTCGGAAGGGCATCCGTCCCACCTGCTGTAAACCGCAGCGACATAAGCCGTTGTAGTCGCATATCTTAACGAACCCCACTGGTCAAGCCACGCAAGACCTTTGGGAGAATAAGTTATCTTCTTTCCGTCCGAAGTGCCGCAGGACCAGAAATCCAGG
>Ga0247611_10006033_pt1 | contig 15699 bp, 10 predicted proteins | sample 177DNAGHGhighgp2_FD_192422 | JGI IMG/M metagenome (GOLD analysis project Ga0247611, IMG submission 192422) | Sheep rumen microbial communities from Palmerston North, Manawatu-Wanganui, New Zealand - 1770 DNA GHGhigh gp2 | ecosystem: Host-associated > Mammals > Digestive system > Stomach > Rumen...
CGTATTTGGTTTTTTGTTAATATTTATGTTGTATATAAATTTTAAGTCTGATAATGAAACAGTTATATGTATTATTATCAAATTGTAGCTGCAAATATACAATTTTTTAGAAAATTTACAGTAATACTATGTTAATTTATTTCACGCGTTAAAGATAGCCAATTATATTCACAAAATAGGACTATATGCATAAATTTGCAAAATCAATCGTTGTCGTGATAACGATCCTATATTATAACATTAAGAATTTCAATCGTTTTATGGTTTATGCCTCTCGCATAGATTTAGTTTAATATTTTTTAAAATGTTTGTTACTTTATGAAAAAATATTTATATTTGGGACGTCATTTATAGAATGTTGGCTTGTGACTTCAATGACAGATATAGATAGAATGTTGATTGCGAAAGCTAGAATAAGACGAATTTCTCAATTTTGATGAACTGATCTGCAAACTATGAAAGACTTTAAAATAATTCTGACTATCCTTTTCTTGATGGGGTGCATCTTACCAGGTGTTGCACAAAAACCTTCACGTGAATTACACTATTATCCTGAAGGTGAAGATATCGTTTGTGTTAATGGAGATAATCGCTATACGAGAGCGCTTTATGGTACCCATACTCCTTTCAGACTCGAAACTTCCGACCGTCCTGTGTTTGCTTGTTGGGATAAGCAGAAAAATTATCATTTCCAGTTTATCGTCAGAGTAGGGAATACCACCAAAAAACTAGATGTTACTGATTATTGTGAGGCTCGTTATCGTGGTGGTCGACGTACCTATTTGCTTCAAGATGCAAGTTGGGGCAGTCAGGCTACCCTACAGATTGTCGCTTTAGCGTCACAGTTTGAGGACGGTGCAGTGTGGCAATTTACGGCTAAAAATTTTGAAGAGCCCTTGCAGATAACCCTCATCACTTCTCCTGTACGCAAGACGAAGATGGAGCGAAATGGTGATTTGGGTAAAGAACCACGATCTAGTTTTGAGGCTTCCGATGTGGCATTAGATTCTGTAAGTTGCACCGTTTTTTCTAAATCTTCCACATCACGTCGTAGAAATAGGCGTTTACTTTATCGTACTCAGCGTGATTCCGAGCAGACGGCTTATTTCTTTTATCATCATGAAGGATGCAAAATTGAAGTCGCGCTTACAGACAAGGCCAAGGCGCAGATGGCTCGTGAGGAAAAAGCTTTAGATCAACTTACCTCTATCATCTCTTTTCAGACGCCAGATGCTTTTATCAATACCTTAGCCCCTAACCTGGTTGCGGCAGCCGATGGATTATGGGATGGCGAAACCTGGCAACATGGTTGTATTGGTTGGCGTACACCACTTGCCGGTTGGCGAGGAGGATATGTCGCTGATGTACTGGGATGGAATGATCGGGCTGTCAGTCATTTCGATGCCTACGCCAATAGTCAGGTTACCGATATTCCTGCTGTCGAGAAGCATCCTACCCAGGATACAGCGAGTCATCTGGCTCGTGCCGTAGAGCGATGGGGAACACCGATGTATAGCAATGGTTATATTTGTCGGGTGCCCAACAATAATCATAAGATGCATCACTACGATATGAACCTGAATTATATCGATGAACTCTTGACCCATTTCGAATATGATGCAGATACGGCCTATATGCGCAAGATGTGGCCTGTATTGCAGCGCCATTTGGCGTGGGAGAAACTGAATTTTGACCCGGACGGCGATCATCTGTACGATGCCTATTGTTGTATATGGGCTAGCGATGCCCTATATTATAATAGTGGAGCTGTTACCCATAGCTCAGCTTATAATTATCGAGGTAATGCTTTGGCAGCCCGTATAGCACAGATACTTGGCGAGGATGCAGTGCCGTATCAGCGTGAGGCCGAAGCTATTCATCGTGCGATGGGTGAGCGACTCTATGATGCGGCGGAAAACCACTGGGTGGAATTTCAAGATTTCATGGGTAAAAAGCGATTGCATAAAAGTGCAGCCTTGTGGAGTATCTATACTCCGATAGATTGTGGTGTCGATTATAAAGATTATGAAAATACGAAATATGTCGATACACAGATTCCTCATATTCCTATAGCGTATATCATTCCGGAAAAATATCGTGGTAAGATCTTTATCGATTGGACCCCTCATACATTGAGTACTACCAACTGGATGCCTTATGACTGGAGTACGAATAATGTAGCTCATGAAGAGGTGGCTAATATGGCTTTAGCTTATTTTCAGGCTGGTCGGCGTCAAGAGGGCTTCGAACTGCTAAAGAGTGATTTGCTCGATGAAATGTATCTCGGACAGAGTCCGGGCAATTTCGGTCAGATTAGTTATTATGATGAGGCTGTCAGTGAGGCTTATCGTGATTTCGGCGATAATATAGGTATTACGGCGCGTGCTGTTGTTAATGGACTGTTTGGCGTTCAACCGAATGCCTTAGCGGGTACATGCACGATTCAACCGGGGTGGCCTGAAGAGTGGGATAGTCTCTCGTTTAAGTCTCCTTATTTGTCGTATAAGTTTCGTCGTGAGGGTGATAAGGAGGTCTTTGAGATTCATCAGCATTTTAAGCAACCTCTGAAAATGCAAATTCAGGGTAAAGTTCATGGAGTAAAGTATTGTGTCGAAGGAAATAGAGATTCGGTTCAGATCATCGAAATTTCCGATGAAGAAAAACATCGTTTTGCCCATATACAGTCGCCAGCTACGTCTGCCGTAATTGCATCAAGTATCAATTATGGTACCGTTCCTCCGGCAGTATCGCATCGTCCTTTCCGCATGATTGATCTTTCCACCTTATATAATAGTAATATAGACGATATCTTCAAGAACAAGTATCTCAGTCCTCGTTCGCCTTATACTACCCTTGAGATACCCGTGCAGGGTATCGGACAGTGGTGTATTCCTCATCGAACGGCAGCAATCGAAGACGAAGGCTTCCGGTCTAGTCTTGTATCTGATGCAGCAGCATTGAAGGATATCAAGACCAGCGGTTTGGGGGTCTTTCAGGCGAAGCTCGATGATCAGACCGTCGATTTCATGAGTGCGAAAGAAGGTAAGAATATCATTTACACATCACTTTGGGATAATTATCCGGATAGTGTAGAGATACCATTAACAGGCAAAGCCAGTTGTGCATGGCTGCTCTTGGCCGGAAGCACCAATAATATGCAGAGTCGTATCGACAACGGCGAAATCGTGGTAACCTATAAAGATGGTACAACGGATATATTACCTTTGCGTAATCCAGATAATTGGTGCCCGATAGAGCAAGACTACTTCATCGATGATTATGCTTTCAAAGTAGAAACCCCAAGACCTTATCGTGTTCATTTGGGTAGTGGTTTAGTATCTCGTCATCTTACCGATGCCTTGCAACTGCATCAATCTCCTCAGTTTAATGGGGCTAATCCCTATATTCCGGATGGTGCTGCAGAGATATTGTCCATGCCGCTCAAGAGCGACAAAAAACTGAAAAGTATTACGATAAAGACACTTAGTAATGATGTAGTTATCGGACTCATATCACTTACTCTTCAATAGAGAAAAAAGTAAGTGAAACTACCTATATCTCTTGTTATTTTTTCTTTCAAAATAAATATAAATATTCTTGTTGTTTCATAAAAAAATAGTACTTTTGCACACGAATAAAGAAAGCCTCCATAGAAGTGGCTCTAATGCGTTTAATTAATAATCTTTCTTCTGAGTGCGAGAATCAGATTTACATGAAGTCGTATAAGGTGTTAGCATGGCATAGAATGCAGCATAGTATTTATATATCACTTTCGTTCGTATAGCTTGTTTTGGAATCGTACTAGAAGAGATTGATTTTTTATTTTTTACTAATAAGAAGAGATTTAATGAGTTTAAAAAAGAATTTTTCACCTCATTCTGAAGAGCCCCATTTCGGGATTAGAAGAGTTATTGTTGAGATTTTGTGTATTATCAGCTTGTTGTTGATGCTGTTTTTTAGCATATTTTAAATTTGCTGTTGTACGAAATCATTTCGAATTACGATAAAAAGTTGTATCTTCGCAAAAATTATAACTAGAATTGAGAATGATGAATACAAAAGAAGTACCTGTATTGTTACTTACAGGTTATCTAGGTAGCGGTAAAACGACATTGGTAAATCGCATCTTGGCTAATCAGCAAGGTATTAAGTTTGCAGTTATCGTAAATGATATCGGTGAGGTAAATATAGATGAAACACTTATTCAGCAGGGTGGTGTTGTCGGTCAGAGTGAGAGCGACGACAATTTGGTAGCCCTTTCTAATGGTTGTATTTGTTGTACACTGAAGATGGATCTTGTACAGCAGATTACAGACCTTGTCAACGAGGATAAGTTTGATTACATCGTGATCGAAGCCAGCGGTATCTGCGAACCTGCTCCTATCGCTCAGACCATCTGTTCTATTCCTACTTTAGCTCCACAGATGATTAAGAAGGGTGTACCTCGTCTTGACAGTATCGTAACTGTAGTCGATGGTCTTCGCATGATAGAGGAGTTTGATAATGGTAGCGCACTCCAGAAAGCTGATATCGGTGAAGATGATTTGGAAAGTCTCGTTATCCAGCAGATAGAATTCTGTAACACGATACTTCTCAATAAAGCAGAAAATATGACCGATGAGCAGAAGGGTAAACTGAAGGGTATTATTCGTGCCATCCAGCCTAAAGCCGAAATTATTGAGTGTAATTACTGCGATGTTCCTTTCGACAAACTGATTAATACGCATAATTTCGATTTCAATAAAGTTGCCACTTCTGCTGCATGGCTTGAAGCTGTAGAGGAGGATGTCGACCTTGAGAACGAGGAAAGTGGTGAGGCTTTGGAGTATGGTATCGAAACTTTTGTTTATGAAAACCGTCGTCCTTTCGACTTGGGTTCTTTCGATGAGTTTGTTTCTACGAAGTGGACCAAGAATATTATTCGTTGCAAGGGTTTGGTTTACTTCCGTGATGAACAGGAAACTTGTTATGTATTCGAACAGGCTGGTAAGCAGATAAATCTTACCAATGCAGGTCAGTGGTATGCTACTATGCCAGCTGATGAACTGAAACAACTGCTCGAAAATAATCCTAAGGTGAAGGCACAGTGGGATGACAAGTATGGCGACCGTATGCAGAAGTTGGTTTTCATAGGCCAACATTTGGATCGTGAGGCTATTACTAAGGGACTCGATTCTTGTCTTGAAGACTAAAAAAATGAGGCTCGCTATTGATTCACAATAGCTTGAGTTATATCAATAAATAGGCTTGATCTGAAATTTCTTATTTTAGGTCAAGCCTTTTTTTATGCTTATTTGCATAATAAACTGTTCTTGATGAGAATAATACGGTTATATATGACAATTTTTTAATTTATTTGTCGAAAAATGCAGAAAATTTATGTTTTCTTTAAAAAAACAGGTTTAAAATTTTGGTTGTTTAATAAAAGTTGCTATCTTTGCAGTGTTATCCTAAATACAATCTTTTTACCTTAAATAAAAGCTAATACCTATTGAAGATTTGGAGCGGGAGGCTGTGAAGTCCACCGCTTTTTTTTTGTGCTTTTTTATGATTACATTATTGCCTAATTAACAAATAAGTGTTATATTTGCACTCATATAACAATAAACCATATTTTTGATACTCATTTAACCTAAAAAATGAAACCTTTAAAACCAATCGTATTCATGTCTGCTTTATGGATGTCAGCGTCGCTGTCAGTGCAGGCTCAGAGTCAAATTTATCCGAATCACTTTGATCTTCAGGATGTTCAACTTCTTGATGGTCCGATGAAATCGGCCATGGAAATCAATTTTAACACGTTACTAGCTTACGATGTGGATCGACTGCTTACCCCATTTATTCGTCAGGCGGGTTTGCACGAAGGTCGATATGCAGATTGGCAGAAGAAGCATCCTAACTTTAAAAACTGGGGTGGTGACGGCTTTGACCTTTCTGGTCATATTGGCGGGCATTATCTTTCAGCGCTGGCTATGGCTTATGCAGCTTGTCAAGATGCTGCTACCAAGGAGCGCCTACAGTCTCGTCTTCTTTACATGATTGATGTTTTGAAAGATTGCCAGAACTCTTTCGATCAGAATACCACAGGGCTTTATGGCTTTATCGGTGGACAGCCTATCAATGAAGATTGGGAGAAACTCTATCAAGGCGATATCTCTGGTATCTGGCAACATCGTGGATGGGTGCCTTTTTATTGTGAACATAAGGTGATGGCTGGTCTGCGTGATGCGTATCTTTATGCGCATAATCAGGATGCTAAGTTGATGCTGAAGAAGATGGCAGACTGGTGTACTCAACTTATCGCTAAGGTAAGCGATGCTGATATGCAGAAGATGTTAACCATCGAGCATGGTGGTATCAATGAGAGTATGGCCGATTGCTATGCTATATTTAAGGATACTCGTTATCTCGAAGCGGCTAAGAAGTATAGCCAGCGCGAAATGTTAGAGGGGTTGCAGTCGCTCAATGCTACTTTCCTCGATAATCGCCATGCTAACACACAGGTTCCTAAGTATATCGGGTTCGAACGTATCGTAGAGGAAGATCCTGCAGCATTACAGTATGCTACTGCTGCTTCAAACTTCTGGCAAGATGTAGCTCATCATCGTACGGTATGTATCGGTGGTAATAGTATATCTGAGCATTTCCTATCTAAGTCTAACAGCAATCGCTATATCGATAACCTCGAAGGTCCAGAGAGTTGTAACACCAATAATATGCTTAAACTCTCTGAGATGTTAAGCGACCGTACTCATGATGCTGGTTATGCTGATTTTTATGAGTATGCCATGTGGAATCATATCTTGTCTACTCAGGATCCTCAGACGGGTGGCTATGTGTACTTTACCACACTACGCCCACAGGGGTATCGTATCTATAGTGTGCCTAACCAGGGTATGTGGTGCTGTGTGGGTACTGGTATGGAGAACCATAGTAAATATGGCCATTTCGTATATACTCATGATGGTGACCGTACTTTGTATGTAAATCTTTTTACGGCAAGCAAACTTGATGGTAAGAAGTTTAAACTGACTCAGCAAACGAATTATCCTTATGAGCCTAAGACCACGATTACGATAGAAAAGTCTGGACGTTATGCCATCGCCATTCGTCGACCATGGTGGACGACATCAGATTATCGTATCCAGGTAAATGGCCAGACGCAGCAGTTGAATATTCCATCAGCAGGAACTTCTGCTTATGCGACACTCGAGCGTAAATGGAAAAAAGGGGATGTTATCACTGTCGATATTCCGATGACCTTGCGCCAGGAAGCGTGTCCGAATTATGAGGATTATATCGCTTTGGAGTATGGACCGATACTGTTGGGCGCTCAGACCACATCACAGAATGAGGCCGAAGCACGTGCTACAGGTTTACAGGTAGAAAAATTGCAGAATGAGTATGCTGGTGATGGGCGAATGGATCACTCACCTGGTGCTGTCGGTAGCAGTAAAAGTCTGATCAGTGCACCGATGCTCATTGGTGAACGTAGTGAGGTTCTCCGTCGTGTGAAAGCGCTTGACCTTAGTAAACTTACTTTCACCGTTGATGCTTCTCGCACAGACTCTCTGATTGGTAACTATGCGTGGAAATCGCTTACTTTGAAACCATTCTATAGCATCCACCATTCACGCTATATGTGTTACTGGTATCAGCAGACCTTAGGTAACTATGCCAAGAGTGATATTGCTATGCATGAAGCTGCCCGTCAGGCACTCGACGCACGTACGATCGACTTTGTGGCAACAGGTGAGCAGCAGAGTGAAGCCGGACATGAGTATAAGTATAGTGATGACAGTAATCGTGGTAACTGGCATGGTGAAACCTATCGTGATGCACAACCTAATGGCTATATCCAATATGCCTTATATAATAAGGATAAACAGAAGGATGGCTTGTCGCTGCTTTGTCGTTTTGCCACAAGCGACCGTGGACGTATGGCTACGCTTACGGTAGATGGAGTAAAAATAGCTGATGTCAAGATACCTTCTCATGTGGAAGGAGCTGAAGGAATATTCTTTAATGTAGAGTATCCGATACCTGCTAACTTGTTGGTAGATGCTAAAGGTAAGGTAAAAGAGAAAGTTGCAGTTAAATTGACGGCTTCATCGTCTACACCTTGTCCTGGATTTTATTATTTGAGATTATTGAAAAGTAATTAAATAATTATTTGGTGCAAACCAAAAATTGTATTACTTTTGCATTGTCAAGAGACATACTATCGCTGGAAGCCATATAATATTAATATTATTGTTTTCAAATCGAATGGCTATCCAGCGTTTTTTATGTTTTTCTGTTAAATATTTTTTTTACATTTTTCACTCTCCACTTATTTTCGTCAGAATCAATGATTTTAATCGGCCAGAAACATTTTATTCTCTTGGTTTAGATGCTATATCTTCATCGGTTAGAAACTTGGTTTTAATCATTTCCCTGACCGTATTTCGGATATTCTTGGTTGCTATTTCCGGTTTCATCGCTTCTTCCAGAATGATTCCTGGTGGATTAATACAGGCAACTTGGTTGAAACCAGCCTGCAGAAGTTCCTGATGGTCACTTATCTTACCGGCTATCAGCCACACCTTAGCCTGGCCCGCATGATGTAATATACCTATTGGCAGTTTACCCATTAGCGTTTGTCGATCAGCAGCTCCTTCCCCAGTAATAACCAAGTCTGCATCTTGGGTCAGTTCGTCAAACCGAAGCGTTTCTAGCAACAATTCGATACCAGGTTTACAGTCAGCATGCAAATATTGCATCAGTGCATAGCCCAAACCACCTGCCGCGCCTGCACCTTCCTCATTCTGCTTATCATAACCAAAGTGGAAAGCTGAAATTTCAGCAAACTTTCGTGCCCGTTCGTCCAACAGCTTTACCATTTCCGGCGTAGCGCCCTTCTGTGGTCCGAATACAGCCGCAGCCCCGTACTTACCACAAAGTGGATTCTTTACATCAGAAGCAATTGTAAACTTTACATCATCAAGCTCCTCGATACTATTCCAGTTGCCATGAGGTGCAAAGGTATCTATGAGCGCTTTAAGCATCCCCATTCCGGCATCACTGGTAGCACTACCACCCAAACCGATAATAATATGTTTGGCTCCCCGTTTTACAGCATCAGCGATAAGCAGACCTGTACCGTAAGACGTAGTCCGCATCGGATTGCGTTCTTTCTCCGAAAGCAGAGTAAGTCCGCTTGCTTCAGCCATCTCAATAACCGCCAGTTTGTCTTTTAACATATATTGAGCCGTAATAGGTCGCATCAACGGATCTCGTGTAGGCACTTCAATGCTATTTCCATCTACAGCATCACAGAAGGCTTCTCGATACCCTTCGCCTCCATCGCTTACTGTAAGTATTTGTATATCAGCATCTTTTATGGCATCTTTTATACCTTTTGCTGCAGCCATACCTGCTTCGGTAGAGCGGAGACATCCCTTAAACGAATCTATGGCTATGATAATTTTCATGTTTCTCTATTTCTATTACTATCTTACCACGTTATGTTTCTCGACCTGCAATAATAAATACGCATCGGTATTCATCATGGTCGATTATTTAGCAAATTTACATATTTTTTTTAGGAAAGAGATATAATGGCTGCTTAGATATCAACAATTACGGCTACGGAACGTTGTCCGTACAGGAAAGAATGTCAAATAAAATATCAAAAAAACATAGTCACTAAAAATCGTCATCTAGCTCAAAATATTCAACTTTTGGTCAGCCTCTTTGGACTTTTTTCTACCCCTCGATTTTCTCTCCCGCCAAAACCCAAGCTCCTGGGGGTCGAAACCTAAGACTTTGTTCGCTAAACTCTATGACCTTATCGCGTCAACCCTAAGCTTTTGACCCCTAGGAGCTTGGGTTTTGGCGCCCTTTTTTTTAACCGACGAAACGTTAAATCTGTAACGTGTTGATATTCAGACAGATACAAAAATACCGCATAATTTTCATATTTGAGACCATCTAGCATACCGAATCCAAATACGCAAACCTCAAGGCGCCTAATGTCAAATAAATTCAATTATCTTAGCTTTTAAAAAAAGCAAATAAATTCTCAAAAATAGAAAAAATAGAGTGGGAATGAGATTTTTTTTGTAATTTCACAAAAGATAGTAGGTATTTTAGCGCTTTATTGCAATAATGAATAGACCGCGTATCGGTTAGTTGTTGCAATAGAATAGCGTTATCAGTAATATAAAGAGTAAGAATTATGATTAAAATGTATGTGATGGAAACTTGCCCCGACTGCGAATATGTAGAAAAACAGGTGGTGAATAATCCTAATTTCAAAGTGATAGACATTGGTAAGCATGTGAGGAATCTAAAAGAGTTTATCAAATTGCGTGATACGAATCCTGCATTTGATGAAGCTAAAGCTGCGGACGATTTGGGTATTCCATGCTATGTGCTCGAAGATGGAACGGTAACACTTTATTCAAAGGATGTGGGTCTTGAACCCAGACCACAAGAGGAGGGGGCAACTTGTAGTATAGACGGAAGAGGATGTTAAATATATGAAGAAGTTTTTTATGTGTATGTTGGCCACACTTGGTCTGACCACAGCTTGTGCCCAACAGAATTTTGAGAATGTCGATGTTCAAGGGTTTGCTAAGCTGCTCACTGATACCAGTGTCGTAGTACTCGACGTAAGGACGAGCAGTGAATATGCAGAGGGACATATCCAGAATTCTATTTTGATAGATCAGGGACAAAGTGATTTTGTGGAGAAGGCTAAAGCCACCTTACCGCTTCACAAAAAGATTGCCGTCTATTGTCGTAGTGGTCGTCGTTCAGCCAATGCTGCCAGCAGGTTGGCCGAAGTCGGGTATAAATGTGTTAATCTGAAGGGGGGCATTATGGCCTGGCGAGCTGCCAATATGCCTATTACGAAAGAGTAAAGCGTATACGGCGATTGAAATATTTTACCACCTTTTAAGGTGTATGATAAAAGCATCGTCGAATAGCTCAGACGGATAGGTTACAGTCGCATCCTTATCGCAGCTATTGATGTATTTCGACTTATTTACGATAATACTTTTGTAATCTGGTAGTCGTTCGATATTTGTCACCCTTATTTTATAGCTGCTGAAAATTTCATTCAAATCTTGTCGAAGTGAAGTTTCCGCTACTGCTTTTTCAATCTCTTCTTGAGTAGGATGAAGAGGATTCTTAGCGATTCTCTGGTAGTTTTTTGCGTAATCAACTGCCAGTTTGGGATAGGCGAGTGATGACATGGTAATACTCTCCAGCCGGCGGAAGTTATATTTTTGTGAAGCCGACTTCAGACTTAAACGTAAAATATGTAGGAACTGATGTGAGTTAGGTTTTTTACCAATACACTTAACGTCATCAGTTTCTTCCGACAATAATCTAGTATTGATAATGATTCCTTTTTTACTAGGTACAAACTGAAAGCACAAATCGTTTTTGATACTGTCATGATCCAGATAATAATATTCTATGTTTTTGATATCATAAAACTTTTTGATAGTTTCATGAGTTGTTATCTTTTTGTCGCTACAGGCATCGGCTAAACAGACTATTAGCAGCATCATTAATCCAGAGAACCATTTGTTGTATTTCATAGTTGATATAGAATGTCAAATCTTAAGCAAAAGTACTTAAAATAAACGACATTTACAAGTAAAAAGTAAAAAATGCATTCTCGATGCCTTCTTTCAATAGAAGGATACGGTATCTGAGTCTCCAGGTATAAGGATACAGCGTAGGGCAGTACGGAGTATGTTCCAGACCACTTTCCTGTACCACAGTTTTTAAGTTAGCATCCATTGTCTTAAGCTCGTAATGATAGCTCGAGTCAAGAAGTTCCATCTCGTCTTCATTATCAAAAGGGATATAATTAGCCATCAGCCCTATCAGTAATAGACATGCTGCGATGAATCGAACTATGATTTTTATAAAAGCTTTCGACTTTTTCATATTGCAAAGATACAAATAGTTATCTGAAAATCTTTTTTTCTGATGATTCTTTTTCTATCCATCTTGATCGTGTTATGGTGTTACATGTTATTTTGTATAAGTTTGTTATTCTAAATATCCATATTTTTAGCGTACTTATTTCTTGATGGTTCACGATAAAAACGCTTGTGCTCGCACACTAGAAAACAGGTGTATATTTTCCTATTGAAAAGTTTGGAATATATTTAAAAATAACCTATCTTTAACCATTCTCCAATGCCGTAGATATCAGCGTGTTGATATTGTGAATTAGGCTTTATGATACAGTATTTACAAATGCCGAATATGGAGGCTGTAGGCATCAAAACAAGTTCAAAGACCATGATGAGATTATTATTTATTTTGACAATGGCCTTGATGACCATGACTATGTCAGCTCAAGAGGCTGTAGTGAGTTTTAAGAGTGCTGTTCCTATGCCTAAAGAGATGAAGGGTAAAGATTGGAATGTACTGAGTAATTATCAAGATGAGTTTATCATCTACTCCTTTAAAGAGGGCAAACTACATTTGGTAAGACTTGATGTTAATGGCAATGTAAAGCAGTATGTGCAACATAAGAATACACAGTTTACCCTGATGAATATCTTTTCTAATGAGCAAGAGATAGCTGTATTATCATATGATTCAAATATCGGCGGACTTCAGTATAATACTTATGATGCGAACACGTTCGCAGCAAAGGGGCAAAAGGCTTTGACCGAAAAGCGTAAGGATGTTTTTGATAGTTATTATTTGAGCGTCTCGAAGAATGGGCAATATATTGCATTGTTGACGAATTATGTTAAGAAGTTTATAACTTGTCATAAACTCTATATATTCGACCGTGATTTTAACATATTGACCACCTGTGAAGCGCTGCCTCATCCAGATATTAAGAATTTGGCTACATCTTTAGAGGCCGACATGGAAGTTACTGATGATGGAAAAGTAATTATAACGGCTTTTAGAACCCTGTTTAATAATGCTCGTCGTTATGATGGAGATAAGTCTAAACTTAATATTGGCAAAGCTGGTTTAGCTACAGCAGATTACTCTGTGCAAATGTTTATAGATATCATATCCAAGGATGGGCAACAACATTTGGATATCGAAACACCTGTGAACGGTTTGGCTTTACGTCCTAATGTGATGAGTTATAATGATAATCATATTTTATTGGGCCTTTTTGTTGGAAATATTCACGGTTTGTATGCAGGAGCATTTGCTCTGACCAATGATTATATTACCTTAGATTGTGATCTTACATCCAAAAAGGCTATCGAGAAAGGTCGCCTATCATTGCCTGGAGCTCCTTGGTCGTGCTTGTTAAGGTATAACAATCGACCTGTAAAAATGAGTGATGTTATCGCCATGGCAGATGGCTCTTATATCGTACCTACCGACAAGAATCCGCGCGATCCATATAACCGTTTTGAAGTAAATTTTAATCGGGAGTTTATTTGGGCCGATGCAGATGGTAGCAACCTTACCTTTGGTAGTTGGGGCAGTATGGCCGTTAAAAAACAATTCTTTGTATTAGGAGGCGTCACTACGGATGGTGGCTTAAGTGTTCGTTTCCCATTCGCAGGCCGATACTGGCTGATAGATGTACCAGATACAGAAGTAGGAACAGGCACATTACGTAGTTGTACGCGTGATGGTAAAATGACGCAAACTACACCAGAAGGTTTTCAGAATATTAAGGTAAATAGTCATTTCTTCAGTAAGGGAGGCGGTAAATTTGCTATTCTAAATATTGGAAAACAGAATAAAGAAGACATCATCCAGGTAGGATCTTTCGAGCTGAAATAATATTGAATTTTAGCGTCCTTAAAAAAATCGCAGTGAGAATTAAATAATTCTCACTGCGATTTGTCTATGATTTATATTTTACTCAAATTCTTTCCAACTCTTGATCTGTAAGTCATTTAGACCTAATGTACAGAACGACTCAATAAATGCACAGGCAAGACGTGCATTCGTAATCAACGGAATATTGTGGTCGATAGCACCACGACGGATACGATAGCCATTGGTCAATTCACGTTTGGAGTGATTTTTCGGAATATTGATAATCAAGTCAAATCTATGGTCGTGTATCATATCCATAATGTTTTCTTCACCCTTCACATGTTCGTCTGGCCATGCCACAGCGGTAGCCTTTGCACCATTTTCGTTCAGATAACGAGCTGTTCCCTCTGATGCATAGATCGTATAGCCCGCTTTCACAAGCATGATGGCAGAGTCGAGTAGAGCAGCCTTTTCTTTGGCGCCACCACTGGAAACCATGATACCTTTTTCTTTTGATGGAATTTTGTAACCTGTGGCGATGAGTGCATCGAGCAAAGCCTCTTCGAGCGTATCGCCTATACATCCCACTTCACCCGTACTGCTCATGTCTACACCCAGTATAGGGTCGGCATTCTGTAAGCGAGCAAATGAGAATTGTGAAGCCTTTACACCTATTCTGTCGATATCAAACTCACTCTTGTCTGGTTTGCTATAAGGCGCATTCAGCATAATCTTGGTAGCTGTCTCTATAAAGTTGCGTTTGAGCACTTTAGATACGAATGGGAATGAACGAGAGCTGCGAAGGTTACATTCGATAACCTTGAGAATACGCCCTTTGGCGAGATACTGAATGTTAAATGGTCCCGATATATTCAGTTCCTTAGCTATCGCCCGTGATACCTTCTTAATATTGCGTACTTGAGCGAATGAGATATTCTGAGCCGGGAATACCATCGTAGCATCGCCTGAATGAACTCCGGCATATTCCACATGTTCAGAAATCGCATATTCTACGATTTCACCATTCTGTGCTACCGCATCAAATTCAACCTCGTTAGTGTCTTGCATGAATTGAGAGATGACCACCGGATATTCCTTACTTACTTCGCTGGCCAGTGCCAAGAAGCGTTCTAGTTCTTCGTAGTCATAGCATACGTTCATGGCTGCACCAGAGAGTACATACGATGGGCGAACCAATACAGGGAAGCCTACACGATTTACAAATTCTTTCACATCTTCTAGAGAGGTCAGTGCACTCCATTCTGGTTGGTCTACCCCCAGTTTATCGAGCATGGCAGAGAATTTGCTTCGGTTTTCGGCGCGGTCGATAGATACCGGAGAAGTTCCGAGAATAGGTACACCCTGGCGATAGAGTTTCATAGCCAGATTGTTTGGTATCTGTCCTCCTACACTTACGATGACGCCATTCGGATTTTCTAAATCAATGACATCGAGCACTCGCTCAAAAGAGAGCTCGTCAAAGTAGAGATGGTCGCACATATCATAGTCGGTACTTACGGTCTCTGGATTATAGTTGATCATAATACTCTTATAGCCCAACTTGCGTGCGGTGTTAACAGCATTGACCGAGCACCAGTCGAACTCTACAGAGCTACCGATGCGGTAAGCACCAGAACCAAGTACGATAACCGATTTCTCATTGGTATAGTAATTGATGTCGTATCCTTCGACGGCATAAGTCATGTAGAGATAATTGGTCAGGTCAGGATGTTCGCTGGCTACCGTAGGAATACGTTTTACGGCTGGTAAGATACCCAGTTTTTTGCGATAAGCACGAACCGCCAGATTCTCTTTCTCCATATTCCCCTCAACCTTGCCCAAGACAAAACGAGCTATCTGAAAGTCAGAGAAACCTAATACTTTAGCCTGGCGAAGTACATCAGTAGAGAGATCTTCCAGACGATTGAACCCCTCTAATAC
>Ga0247611_10006034_pt1 | contig 15699 bp, 15 predicted proteins | sample 177DNAGHGhighgp2_FD_192422 | JGI IMG/M metagenome (GOLD analysis project Ga0247611, IMG submission 192422) | Sheep rumen microbial communities from Palmerston North, Manawatu-Wanganui, New Zealand - 1770 DNA GHGhigh gp2 | ecosystem: Host-associated > Mammals > Digestive system > Stomach > Rumen...
AATGAAGGGGAAAAGAGAAATAGCAAGTTTTTTATATTTAACAATAGGTGCAGTATTTGCCGCCTTTGCTATTGAGGAATTTTTAGTGCCGGTACTAGTATTAGATGGAGGAGTTGTAGGTGTAAGCATGATTATTTCCCAGTTAACGGGAATAACCCTTGGTATACTTACATTTGTGCTTAATATACCATTTCTAATTGTGGGGCTTAAGAATATGGGTAAGGGATTTTTTATAGCAGCAATTTATTCTATGATTCTTTTTTCAGTATCATTAGCTGTTTTTGCTGATTTAAAATATGTAACAGAGGATGCGCTACTTGGAGTAGTTTTTGGAGGCGTGTTACTAGGGCTTGGAGTAGGATTTGTACTTCGAGGCGGAGGATGCCTTGATGGAACAGAGACTGTGGCACTTTTATTAAGCAGGAAAAGCTCATTTTCTGTGGGACAGGTCGTTTTTATAATTAATATTTTTATTTACGCAACAGCAGGATTTTTGTTTGGATGGGATAGGGCGCTTTATTCCCTTTTGACATACTTTATATCATTTAAGATAATTGATATGGTTGAAGAGGGCCTAGATCAAGGAAAAGCTGCAATGATAATAACACAAAATGGTGAAGAACTAGCAGGTGAAATATATAAAAAGCTAGGCAGAACCTGTACTATGATGGATGGCCAGGGTCTTATTTCATCTGATAAGAAGTGTATTTTATACTGCGTAATAACAAGAATTGAAGTGGCAACTCTAAGAAAAATTGTAAGGGAATCTAATGAGTCGGCTTTTGTAACAATTACAGATGTATCTGAAATAGTAGGAAATCATGTAAAAAAGACACCTAATGAAAATGCACAGTAGGGATTTTACATTGAAATTAAAATCTGTTATTATATGCTTTACTATTTAAATATAGAAAAAGCGTTTTCAGATATATCTTAGGGAAAGGCGGTAAATTTATGAATCCAATGGATGAAATTTTTAAGAATAGGAAGGATGAGGATCTTGATGAAATCGAGAAACTCTTTAAGTATGCTAAATTAGATGATGCTCCAGATGAGGACAGAAATTCTAAGAACTATAATCCATTTAGTCATTTAGATGACGATATTGAAGATTAGAATAAATTCTTTTACCTTTAAAAAAAGTGTGCTATAATAGGCAAAGCCTATATATAGTTTAAAGGAGGATAATATAATAATGGCTGATATTTGTGAGAAGATGGAAGAACTTGGTGTTATTCCAGTAGTAGTATTAAATGATGTTAAGGATGCAGTACCTCTTGCTAAGGCATTAGTTGAAGGTGGTATCCCATGTGCTGAAGTTACATTCCGTACAGCAGCAGCTGAAGAATCAATCAGAGAAATCAAGAAAGCTTACCCAGAGATGTTACTTATCGCTGGTACTGTTCTTACAACAGAGCAGGTAGATAGAGCTGTAGCAGCAGGTGCAGAAATGATCGTTGCTCCAGGTTTCGATCCAGAAATCGTTGATTATTGTTTAGAGAAGAACATTCCTGTTTGCCCAGGTATTGTTACACCATCTGAACTTGCTCAGGCTGTTAAGAGAGGCCTTACAAGAGTTAAGTTCTTCCCAGCTGAAGCTGCAGGCGGACTTAAGATGATCAAGGCTATGACAGCTGCTTACACTAACGTAAGAATTATGCCTACAGGTGGAATCAACGCTAAGAACATTACAGAATATCTTGAATGCGATAAGATCTTCTGCTGTGGTGGTTCTTGGATGGTTAAGGGCGACTTAATCAAGGCTGGCGAATTCGATAAGATTAAGGAAATGACAGCTGAAGCTAAGTCAATTGCTGCAAGCGTTCGTAATAAGTAATTCATTATAAAATGAATATAAGTTATGTATAATTTAGCCAACTGCTAGTGTATAATACATTAGCAGTTGGTTTTTTAATGCAGTAAATAGGGAGGTTTTTATGAAAAAAAGCTTTGGATTTATGCCAGATGGTAGGGAAGTATATATGATTGAATTACATAGTGGGAAGTTAAGCACTAGGATTTTGACATATGGTGCAACAATTCAGTCATTTTGTGTTCCAGATAAGGATGGCAATATAAAGGATATAGTACTAGGTTTTGATAGTTTAGAGGATTATATAGAACAGGATAAGTGCTTTGGATGTATTGTGGGACGTTGTACTAATAGAATATCCAACGCAAGTTTTAAACTTAATGGAATAGAATATAAGCTATATAAGAATAGCCAGGGAAATTCAAGTCATGGTGGAAAAATTGGTTTTTCAAAAAAGATATGGGATATAGACAATATAAGCGAGAATTCTGTAACTCTACACTTATTTAGTCCTGACATGGAAGAAAATTATCCAGGAGATTTGGATATATATGTTAGATATACCCTTACAGAAAAATCCCTTAGACTTGAATATAATGGACATTGTAATAAAGATACAATAGTTAATCTAACAAACCATGCATATTTTAATTTAGAAGGACATGAATCAGGAGATATAAGTAATCATTTAATAAGTATAAATGCAGACTACTTTTTAAGAACAGATAATAAGACAGTACCTGATGGTACAATAGTAAGTGTAGATGGCACACCCCTTGATTTAAGACAATTACAGCCAATAGGCAATAATATAGATTCAGATTATGATCAAATAAAGTGGAGTAAAGGCTTTGATAGAAACTGGTGCATTAATGGTAAGCTAAGAGACTTTAATAAGGCATGTGAGTTAATAGGACCAAATTCCAAGATAAAGTTAGAGATGTATACAACACAGCCAGGACTTCAGTTATATACAGGTAATTATTTAGGAAGTGATAGAAAAGCTAAAGATGGTGTTACTTATGTGAATAGAGGCGGTTATGCCCTTGAAGCACAGGGTTATCCAGATGCAATTAATCATCCTAATTTCCCAAGTGTAGTGCTTAAGGCAGGGGAAGAATATAAAGAAAAAACTGAATATTTTGTTGATATTGAAAAATGCAAATAAATTGCAAATTTGTTGACAAGAAAAGTGTGAAGTGTTAAAATGCAAAAGGTTTGCAAATTGATAGTTAATGAGGAATAGAATATGAAAGAATATAAAACAAAAGCAAGAGATTGTATAATGGAATATTTTAAGAATCATTGCGATGAAAGAGTAACAGCGCAAGCTGTTTACCAGTATTTAGTGGACAATGGGAATAACGTTAACCTTGCCACAATATATCGTAACTTAGATAAGATGAGCGATAAAGGAGAACTTCTTAAATCCAAGAATGTATCGGATGATTGCGCTTATTACTCATATACTGAGAAGAATGATTCCTGCTGCAAGCATTTGCATTTGCAATGTAAGATATGCGGTCATGTTATTCATTTAGAAGAAGATATAATGACAGTGTTATATACATATGTTAATGACAAGATGGGATTTAATCTTGATTGCAAGGAATCAGTATTAATGGGGGTTTGCCCTAATTGTAATAAGAAAGCAGAAAAAGAAGGAATTTTTGCCTGCCATAATGAGAAAGAACATATGGCAGGAATTTGTACCTGTGGACATAATCATCATTAATTTATAAGGGAGACAATATGAAATCTTTAGTAAAAAAGGCACTTGTAACACTTTTTTCTTTTGTAATGCTTGCAACATCACTAGTTGCTTGTTCTAAATCAGGCGTTAAGAATACTCACTATCAGTCAGCTAATATGGATGCTAAATATCAGATAGTGTGTACAATTTTTCCAATTTATGATTGGGTAACTAATATTGTAGGCGACAATGATAATGTAAATGTAACACTTTTATTAGACCAGGGAGCTGATTTACATAGTTTTCAGCCAACAACAGCAGATATAGCATTAATAGCTAATGCAGATATGTTTATTTTTGTTGGTGGAGAATCTGATGAATGGGCAATTGATGCAGCATCTAATGCCAAGAATAAGAATCAGAAGGCAATCAATTTAATGGAAGTGCTTAAAGATAATGTAATTGAAGAAGAATTAAAAGAAGGTATGCAAGCAGAAGAATCTGAGAAGTCAGAGGAATCAGAAGAAATAGAATATGATGAGCATGTTTGGTTATCACTTAATAATGTTATTAAGTCAGTTAAGAATATAACATCAGCTATTTGTGAAATGGATTCAGAAAATAGTGCTATTTACACAGAGAATTCTAATAGATATATAACAGAGTTAACTGAACTTGATAGTCAATATAAAGACGTAGTAAATAATGCAACAATTAAGACATTGATTTTTGGAGATAGATTCCCATTTGTTTATATGACTAATGACTATGATCTTGATTATTTTGCAGCATTTGTTGGATGCTCAGCAGAGACAGAGGCAAGCTTTGAAACAATTAGTTTTCTTGCTGAAAAGATTAATAGCCTAAATGCTAAATATGTGATTACAATTGAGAATTCTGATAAGAAAATAGCTAATACAATTATTAACAGTTCTAATAACAAGGATGCTAAGATTGTGACACTTAACTCAATGCAGTCAGTTAAGGGATCAGATATAGCAAAGGGAACATCATATATGTCTATTATGCAGGATAACTTAAGCATTCTTAAGGATGTATTAGCAAATTAGAATAAAAAAGACATGAAAGGAAGTAGAATATGTCTATTATTAAGGTTAACAATTTATCAGTAGGTTACGAGGGAAAGGCTGTAGCAACGGGACTTAACTTTACTGTAGATGAGGGGGATTACCTATGTATTATAGGTGAGAATGGAGCAGGTAAAAGTACACTTATGAAGACATTGCTCCATCTAATTAAGCCCATAGAAGGAAATCTAGAATATATGGATGGACTTATGCCTTATGAAATAGGCTATTTACCACAGCACACATTAGTTCAGAAAGATTTTCCTGCATCGGTTGAGGAAATAGTACTTTCAGGATTATTATCAAAAAGTGGTCTACGTCCTTTTTATACAAAAAACGAAAAAGAAATAGCTGCTAGAGCTATGAATAAAATGGACATAACACATTTAAAAAAGAAATGTTATAGAAATCTTTCAGGTGGTCAAAAACAAAGAGTTTTGCTAGCTAGAGCTCTTTGTGCCACATCAAAATTATTGGTTTTAGATGAACCAACAACAGGACTAGATCCTAAAGTAACAGAAGAATTTTATAAATTAATTAGTGATCTTAATTCTGAAGGATTAACAGTTATAATGGTTAGCCATGATATGCCATCAGCAATTAAGTATTCTAATAAGATTTTACTTGTAAATCAGACACAGAAATTCTTTGGTAAGACACTTGATTATATAGACAGTGACGCAAGAAAAGAATTTGATGGAGATTTAGAAACTGTAAAGAAAGTGGAAAGGAGCGTAAATAAAGAAAATGATTAGTACTCTCATGTATTATTTAAGCTTCCCTTTTGTAAGATATGCAATTGTAGTTGGAGTTTTAATAGCACTTTGTTCATCACTTCTTGGTGTAACACTTGTATTAAAAAGATATTCATTTATAGGTGATGGCTTATCTCATGTGGCATTTGGCGCCATGGCAGTGGCATCCGTTTTAAAACTAGCAGATATTAATGTGCTTATTTTGCCAGTTACAGTTATAAGTGCAATACTTCTACTTCGTACAGGCCAGAATACTAAAGTTAAAGGTGATGCAGCAATTGCAATGCTTTCTGTATCATCCCTTGCAATAGGTTATTTACTTATGAATGTGTTTGCCACATCAGCTAATGTAGCAGGTGACGTGTGTACAACACTTTTTGGTTCAACATCAATTCTTACACTTGATATGTCAGAAGTTGTAATGTGTATTGTTCTTTCAATTGTGGTTATATTAACATTTATTGTTTTTTATAATAAGATTTTTGCAGTGACTTTTGATGAGAATTTTGCAAAAGCCACAGGAACTAAGACAGATGCTTACAATTTACTTATTGCAGTATTAATTGCTATTATAATTGTAATAGGAATGAATTTAGTTGGTTCTCTTCTTATATCAGCTTTAATTATATTCCCAGCCCTTTCAGCAATGAGAATTATTAATAACTTTAAGGGTGTAGTTATAGCATCAGCAATTATGTCAGTAATTTGTGCTCTAGTTGGTATGATTGTTTCAATTCTATTCTCAACACCAGTAGGCGCAACAATTGTGGCAGCAGACTTAGTAGTATATCTTATAACAGTTATAATTGGGAGAAAAAATTAATGGAACGTTTTAAAAGAACAGAACTGCTTCTTGGAAGTGATGCTCTCCATAAATTAAATTCTAAAAGAGTTTGTGTCTTTGGAGTTGGTGGAGTTGGTGGATATGTGGTAGAAGCACTGGTTAGAGCTGGAATTGGTCATATTGATATTGTTGATAAGGACGTGGTATCAGAAAGCAATATTAATAGGCAGATTATAGCAAGCTATAAGACCATAGGAATAAGTAAGGTTGAGGCTTTTAAAGAAAGAATAAAGGATATTAATCCTGATTGTGAAGTAATTGCCCACAATTGTTTTTATTTGCCAGAAACAAGAGATGAATTCGATTTTAGCCAATATGACTATGTGGTGGATGCAGTAGATACAGTCACAGCCAAGATAGATATAATTATGCAGGCTAAAAATTCTAACACACCAGTAATTAGTGCAATGGGTGCAGGTAATAAGCTTGATCCTACTATGTTTGAAGTGGCAGACATTTATAAAACAAGTATGTGTCCCCTTGCTAAGGTTATGAGAAGGGAACTTAAAAAACGACAGGTAAAAAATTTAAAAGTGGTTTATTCTAAGGAAGTTCCAATAACACCTAATGTTTCAGAAGAGGAACTTTTAAAGGAAATGGAGGAGACAAAAAAAAGAAGTATTCCAGGAAGTATTTCTTTTGTTCCATCTGTGGCAGGACTTATTCTTGCAAGTGAAGTTGTTAAGGACCTAATTAAATAAAAATAAAATGAAATCTTTGCATAGCTTTAAGGCCTGCAAAGATTTTTTTATGCCCTATTGTTAAATATACTAATAATATACATTTATAACGAACGCGTTGATAATTTTTTAAAAAAATGTTATAGTAAAGCTAAAGCAGTCGTGAAAAATTTAATACAAGTTTCGGGGGTAATGAATATGAAATTTAAGCATATTAGCGTTAAATTGCTAAGTTTTTTGTTGCCTGCAATTGTAATTGCAATGGCTATATTAACTATTGTTAGTGCTAATTTATCCAGGGCATCAATATCAAGATCTAATGATGAGTTAATGGAGAATGCACTTAATGGTGAAGTTAATAACATTAAAAATGTATTAACAAGAATTGGTGCAACAGCTGAAACTGAAGCGGGACTTATATCTGGATCATATGAAAGAAGTACTCGACAGCAATTAGAGGAAGGCTTGCAGAAAGTGGTTGGAACATATGATAGGATTTTAGGTTCAGGTTATTGGTTTGAGCCAGGAGTATACCAGGGAGAAGCAATCTGGGGTCCATATGCTCAAAGAGGTAATAATGGAATTGAAATCACATATGATTATTCCAATGCAGAGTATGATTATTTTAGTCAAGAATACTACACAAAGGTAAAGCAGAATATGGCTACAGTTTATACAGATCCATATTATGATGAGACTAGTGGCTTAATAATGATGACATGTGCATCACCAATTAAGAGTGCTAGTGGTGCCTTTATTGGATGCGTAACTGTAGATATTGAGATTACAGATATTCAGGAAATCACAACAGCTATTAAAGTAGGTAAAGAAGGTTATGCGTTATTGCTTTCATCAGATGGTACATTTATCGGATTTAGAGATAATGATTATGTATCAAAGGGAGTTAAGATAACAAGTGCCAATAACAAGTCTCTTGCAAAAGCAGGTGAAGAAATACTTGCAGGTGATAGTGGTAATACAGGCTATAAAAACGATAGTAATACAAAGGTTGATACTTATTGGAAGACCATTGATACAACAGGTTGGAAGCTTGCAATTAACATTCCAGCTAAGGAATTAGATGAACCAATAGTTGACTTAGTTATTAAGTTAGTCATAATTTGTGTAGTAGCAGTTATAGCAGGTACATTAATTGTATACTTTGTAATTAAGGGATTAACAGTTAAGTTATCTAAACTTACAGATTTTGCTAAGAATTTGGCAGATGGTGATTATACAGTTGATAGTATTAAGGTAACAGATGTGGATGAAATAGGAACTCTTGGTAATTCACTTAATGATATGTATTCATCAAGTAAGTCAATTATCAAATCCATTGCATCACATTCAGAATCCATTAATACAAGTGCTAACATGCTTAATAATGCAACTTCAGAATTATCTAATAAGTTTAATCTAATCAAGGTTAATATGTCAGATATTAATGAAGCTGTAATGTCATCATCAGCTGCAACACAGGAAGTTAACGCTTCAACAGAAGAAGTTAATTCATCAGCATCTATTCTTTCAGAGCAGGCACTTCGTTCTAAGAATATGGCTAACGAGATTATGGTTAGAGCTAAGGATGTTGAAGAAAGAAGTAAATTAGCATATGACAATGCAATTAATCTTTCAAAGCAGTATGATGAATCATTACAAAAGAGTATTGATAATGCTCAGATAGTTGAGTCAATTGGAACTCTTGCAGGAATTATTTCAAATATTGCAGAACAGATAAATCTTCTTTCATTAAATGCTAGTATTGAAGCTGCTAGAGCTGGTGAGCAAGGTAAGGGCTTTGCAGTAGTTGCATCAGAAATTGGTAAACTTGCAGGTGATACAACAGAAACAGTAACTAAGATTCAAGATACAGTAGAAGATGTTCAAAAGGCATTTTTAAAGCTGACTGAGGATGCAAAGGATATACTTGGATTCGTAAATAATACAGTAACTCCAGATTATGAGGAGTTTGTTAAGGTAGGTAAGCAGTACGGCAATGATGCTAGTGAAGTGGATGAGATTTCTTCACAGATTTCAGAAATGTCAGCAACAATTGAACGTACAATGAACGAGGTAAGTATAGCAATTAATAATATCGCAGAATCTACACAGGTAACAGCAGCAAGCTCATCAGATTCACTTAGAGCTGTAGAAGATGTTTCATCAGTAGTAACAGAAGTATCAGATATGTCAGCTAAGGAAGGCGATATTGCAAGACAATTAGACGAGGTTGTAGGTGGCTTTAAGATTTAATTTAATAGCTCTTTTGGTAAACGCTACCAAAGTCCTATATAAAAGCTAGCTTTGTTTGGAAGGACATTATAGATAAGTCAGGTCCGATTATCTATGATGTCCTTCCTTTTTGCAGCTAAGTGGTTTTTAAAACTACATAAAGAGTTATACAAAACTATACTTTGTCACATTGATGCGATGATAATTGACAATTCACTTTTTGTATACTAAAATGAAGCTTGGTTGTGTTTTGTTTAAAGAGTAAAACAATTTGTTTGTGATAAGAAAGGAGGCATATATGAAAAAGACATTTTATTATTCAGATTATAACGATGATTTAGTTCTAAATTCCAATCAGGATTATAAACTAAAGGAGGATTATAAGTGGGTACATAATAATCCTTTTTATGTAGCATCTTCTTTTTTATTATACAAATTTCTTGTTAATACTGTGGGAAGAATTTATGACAGATTCTTTTTAAAGGTAAGTTATAAGAATAGAAAGATTTTATTATCTAGAAGAAAGGAAGGATTCTTTCTATACAGTAATCACACACAACAAATAGGTGATGTATTTATACCAGCAGTAGGTGCAAGTCCACGACGTATTTATACAGTTGTAAGTCCATCAAATTTTGGGATTCCTGTAATAGGCAAGATACTTACAATGATAGGTGCTCTTCCAACACCATCTAGTTTAGGGGAATTTCGTGAATTTAGAGAAGGAATAAACAAAAGAATAAAGGATGGACATCCTGTAATAATATATCCAGAGGCGCATTTATGGCCATATTATACTAAGATACGTCCCTTTAGCGACACGTCTTTTAAGATGCCTATAGATCTAGGGGTAGCTGCATTTTGCCAGACGGTAACATATAAAAAAGATAAAAATAGTGATAAACCAAAGATAGTTGTGTATTATGATGGTCCTTTTTATCCAGATGAGAATTTATCAAAAAGGGAGGCATATAAAAACTTGCATGACAAGGTATATAAGAAAATGTGTGAGCGTTCAAGTTTAAGCGACTATGATTATCATGACTATATTTACGTTAATAAAGACGAAGAGGTGGGATAGCTAATTTAAGACTAAATTTAATGGGAGATTAATATGAATATACTATATTGTGGCGATAAGAAGATGGAGAGAGGGCTTTTAATGTCCATTACTTCATTACTTGATAATAGTACAGATATTCTAAATATATATGTGTTAACTCTTGATCTTACAATGGCAGGTAAGCATTATAAGCCAGTATCTGACACATTTATAGCATATTTAGAAGAATTACTACAAAGGGAAAGATGTGGCTCAACAATAACTAAGATTGATGTTTCTTCATTTTTTAATAGAGAAAAACCAGAGGCAAATCTAGGAACAAGATTCACACCTTGTTGCATGTTGAGATTGTATGCTGATGAACTTTCTGAAATACCAGATAAGATTTTATATTTAGATACTGATGTGTTAGCCAAAAAAGATTTTAGTGAGTTTTACAATCAGTTAATAGAAGATTATGAATTCGCAGGTGTATTAGATTATTACGGTAAACACTTCTTTAGAAAGAAGAATAATTTTTTAAAATATGATTATGTAAACTCAGGAGTGTTACTTCTTAATATGGCTAAGATAAGGGAAACCGGGCTTTTTAAGGCAAGTAGACAACGTTGCATTTCAAAGCAGATGTTAATGCCAGATCAAAGCTCACTTAATAAACTAGCTAAGTATAAGAAAAAATGCGAAAGAAAATATAATGATCAAAGAAGAGATCACGCAGATACTGTATTTAGACACTTTACAACAACCTTTAGAGTGTTCCCTAAGTTTAAACAGGTAACGGTTAAACCATGGGATATAGACAGAGTTCATGAAATATTAAAGACACATGAATACGACAATTTATTTGATAGATATGAAAAATTATTGGCTGAGTATCACAACAAAAAGGCTAATGATTATTTCTCTTTAAAGAAAGGATGAAAAAATGAGACAAACAGTACCAGTATTTTTTGCAATAGATGATAATTATGCTCCATTTTTAAGTGTAGCTTTGTATTCTTTAATCGAGAATGCTTCTAAGGATAACAAGTATAAGATTCACATTCTTTATAGTGAATTAAGTGAGACTAATAGAAGAAAAATAGGAAGTCTTGCAAGAGATAATTTTGAAATTGAATTTTGTTATATGAAGGAAATAATGCAGGATCTTTCTGTAAATATTGGACTTCGTGAAATTTATCAGACAGTAACAATTTATTTTAGATTATTCTTACCAGATATGTTCCCAGAGTATGATAAGGGAATTTATATAGATAGTGATATTATTGTGCCAGGAGATATTTCTGAGTTTTATAATATTGACCTTGAAGGTAATTTAATTGGAGCTATTGCAGACACATCAACATGCAATATTCCACCTTTCAGACTTTATATGGAGGAGGCTGTAGGAATTAAGCCTGCTGAAAAATATGTTAATTCAGGCGTATTATTAATGGATTTTAAGAGATTAAGAGATGTTAAGATGGGAGAGAACTTCCTACGTCTTTACAATAAGTATCATTTTGCAACAATAGCACCAGACCAGGATTATATTAATGCTATGTGTCATGGACAGATTAAGTATTTAAGTGATGAGTGGGACGCAATGCCAACTCTTGGAAAACCAGTATTAGAACAACCAAAGCTAATACATTACAACTTAACAGATAAGCCATGGCAGTATGATAAGGTACAATACGAGAACTATTTCTGGGACTATGCTAAAAAAAGCGAATATTATCAGGAAATTCTTGAATATAAGGCAGCTTATACACAGGAGAAAAAAGATATTGATACAAAAGAAACTAATGAAATGTTAGAGGCATCTGTAAAGATAGCAAATTCTGAAGATGCAACATTTAAGAAGATTTTTGAGTCAGGCGAGAAGGTTAGACTTTTAGCATAAATTAGACATGACTTGAAAAATGGAGGTATTTATGGGACTAGAAAGCGGTAAGGAAGTAGTAATACAAAATATCGCAAATGCTGCCAAAGAAGGAAGATTTAACGATAAAGTTGAAATCGGTGATGCAGTTTTATCTAAAGAAGAAAGAAAAAGAATCTTGGGCAAATTTGTAAGACATAGACGAAGTCTTGGATATATATATTGTAATTTTATAGCAAGACGAATTGTAAACTTGGCTACTAATATGGTAAATAAAGAGACTGAGATTGTTGGACTTGAGAATATTAAGGACTTTAAGGGTGGCGCAATCGCAACAAGTAATCATTTTAATCCGGTGGATACTACAATAGTAAGATATGGATTATATAAAGCAGGAAGAAAAAAGATGTTTATTGTAAGTCAGGATACTAATTTGTTAATGAAGGGCATACTTAGATTCCTAACAAATTACGCTGACACAATACCAATAAGTCCAGATAAGGATTATATGAATAGACATTTTCATCGTACAATTAGCCGATTGCTTACTAAGAAGAAGGAAATTGTACTTATTTATCCAGAACAGGAGATGTGGTTTAATTATCGTAAACCTAGACCACCAAAGAGAGGAGCATATTTTTATGCTGCTAAATTTAATGTGCCAATACTATCTTTTTTTACTGAGATGATAGATATAGACGATGGAAAATCAGATGGTGAGTTTAATAAGGTAAAATACGTATTACATGTATTGCCAGCAATTTATCCTGATCCTAATTTAACAGAGCGCGAGAATAGCGTGGAAATGATGAAGAAGGATTATGAGCAAAAAAAGAAGGCATATGAATTAGCTTACGGTAAAGAACTTAATTATGAATTTGATAAAAGCGATATAGCGGGCTTGAAGTAAAAGAGGTAAGATTTATGTTTCCAAGTGAAAAAAAGAGAAATCATATATTAAGGTGGGGTACTAATACAAGGATTCCCAAAACGTGTTTTTCCATAGCAGGTGTTATATTCCTAATCGTAGGATTAATATCAATAATAGAAGCTTTCAATGATCCAGTCTATAGATTTGGCCTGATTGTTCCTTTAGATAGCACTAAAATTATAATTGGAGGAGCTTGTTTATTTTTTGGCTTGTTTTTTGGCTTCTTTGGCTTTGTATTTTTCACATTAATAGAAAAAGGAATACATAAGGGCGAAATAAACTACCCTATTACCAATATAATGTATCCAAAGTCAAGAATTATACAAGAGGCTCTAACAACAATTGACCCTAGTTTATTAGTTGCAGTTAATGGAGATTGGATTGATGTAACATATAACTATATGCAATCTACACATATTGAGGATATTGGCCTTGAGTTTTCTAAATCAGTTTATACTAAGATGTATAGATTAAATGATGATTATACTTTTAGCGAACTTGATTTACTTCATACAACAAGTGCTTCTAATACAGGATTTGTAGGTGCAAGCTATAATAATCATATTAAGGTTGGAAGAATCAAGCATTGTAGTTTTAATGTGACACTAGATTTGTCTAAAGATGGAATTGAGCCTAAAGTTTATACTTTTAATACATTAGAGCTTACTAATTATATGCATAAGTGGTTTGCTGATAGGGGATATAAAGAAAGTAGATAAAGTAATTTCTAAAGAATTTATAAAAAGATAGTGATAAATTTTATCGTTTACAATCTAATATTATAAAAAGATAGTCTGTGTGCGGGTTTAAGCCCTATATGGACTATCTTTTTTTATCTGTTGACATATACCCAGTGGGGGTATATTATATAGCTGTAAATACCCCACAGGGGTATATAAAGCTTTAGTGTGAATTGTGTATAGCTAAGGCATAAGTCGGAAGCTAATAAAGGAGTGATTTTATGTCGGATAAAGTAACTAATGAAGAGAATTTAGATTTAGAAATGATAACTAATAGTGAAGATAAAGAATGTTGTCATTGTAGCAATAAGAAGAAAGTACGAGATGATAAGGAATATAAGGACTTAATTAATAGACTTAGTAGAATTGAAGGGCAGATTAGAGGTGTTAAGAAGATGATAGAACAGGATGCTTATTGTATAGATGTTCTTAATCAGGTAAGCGCTGCAAGTAGTGCTCTTACAAGCTTTAGTAAGGTCTTACTTTCTAATCATATTAAATCATGTGTTGTTAATGATTTAAGAGAGGGTAAGGATGAATCTGTGGATGAACTTATTAAGACTATTCAGAAGTTTATGTAATTAAGAGAAAGGAATTTATGGAACAGTATAATATTACGGGTATGAGTTGTGCTGCCTGCCAGGCTAGAGTTGAGAAGGCTGTAAGTAAGGTGGAAGGCGTGGAAAGCTGTGCTGTTAGTTTACTTACTAATTCTATGGGCGTAACTGGTAATGCCAAGGAAGAGGATATAATAAAGGCAGTAACTAATGCAGGATACGGTGCTAGCAAAAGAGATGATAGTGCCTTAGTAGATACTAAGACAAGTTCTAAGAAATTAACTGCTAGTCAAACTAGAGGTATTGAAGAAAGCCTAAAGGATACACAGACTCCAATATTAATTAAGAGATTAGTCTCATCAGTTATTGTGCTATTAGTGCTTATGTATTTTAGCATGGGACATATGATGTTTGGATTTAAGATACCAGCATTTTTTGAAGGCAATCATATAGGACTAGCCCTAATTCAAATGATACTTTCAGGCATAATAATTATTATTAACAAGAAGTTTTTTGTAAGTGGATTTAATTCAGTTATTCATGGCGCACCTAATATGGATACTTTAGTAGCACTAGGTTCAGGTGTTTCATACCTTTGGTCTGTGGCAATTCTTTTTTTAATGACTAGATATGTGGCAGATAACGAGGTGATGAAAGCTCATGAATTAATGGATTCCTTGTATTTTGAATCAGCTGCTATGATACTTGTATTAATAACAGTTGGTAAATTGCTTGAATCAATTTCAAAGGGTAAGACAACCAATGCATTAAAGAGCCTACTTAAGCTCGCAGCTAAAAAAGCCAATGTAATAAGAGATAATGAAGAAATAGAATTGCCTATAGAAGAAGTTGTTGTAGGGGACATTGTATGTGTAAGACCTGGTGAGAATGTACCAATTGATGGCTTTATTGTGGAAGGTAGCACTAGTATTGATGAATCAAGTCTTACAGGTGAGAGTATTCCTGTGGATAAGGAAGTTAATGATACAGTTTTTGCAGCAACTAATAATAAATCAGGTTTTATTAAGGTTAGGGCAACAAGAGTTGGTACAGATACTTCACTTTCTAAGATAATTCAGATGGTATCAGATGCAGCAGCTACTAAAGCTCCAATAGCTAAGATAGCAGATAAGGTATCTGGTGTATTTGTCCCTGTTGTAATAGCTATTGCTATTGTAACTTTTATAGTTTGGATAGCAGTGGGAGCAGATTTAGGCTTTGCTCTTGCAAGGGCAATATCAGTTCTTGTAATTAGTTGTCCATGTGCCCTAGGCCTTGCAACACCAGTGGCAATAATGGTGGGAAGTGGCGTTGGTGCTAGAAACGGAATTATGTTTAAACAGGCCATATCCCTAGAACAGACAGGCAAGATGAATATTGTAGCACTTGATAAGACAGGTACTATAACTAAGGGTGAGCCTGAAGTGACAGATATAATT
>Ga0247611_10006035_pt1 | contig 15699 bp, 12 predicted proteins | sample 177DNAGHGhighgp2_FD_192422 | JGI IMG/M metagenome (GOLD analysis project Ga0247611, IMG submission 192422) | Sheep rumen microbial communities from Palmerston North, Manawatu-Wanganui, New Zealand - 1770 DNA GHGhigh gp2 | ecosystem: Host-associated > Mammals > Digestive system > Stomach > Rumen...
GATCGCGTTCGCGTCTCCGTTTACGCGCATCCCGGTCTATCGCGGCACCCCCGATAACATGGTGGGGATTCTGCATCTGAATCACTTCTATAAGGCGCTCGTCGAGGATCCGGACGTGCCGATCAAGTCGCTTTTGATGCCGGTCACCTACGTGCACAAGACGATGCCGCTGCCAGACGTGCTCGACACGATGCGCCGCAAGAAAAGCCATATGGTCGTCGTCACCGACGAATACGGCGGCACGATGGGCATTCTCACGATGGAAGACGTTTTAGAGCAACTCGTCGGCGAGATCTGGGACGAATCCGACGTCATTGAAGAGGAGTTCGTCGAGGTCGGTGAGAATCGATACGAGGTCGACGGCGATATGCGTCTCAGCGATTTCCTTGACGAGTTCGACAAGGAAGAGGAGGACCTCGACGACGACAACGCGACCGTCGGCGGCTGGGCGATGGAGATGCTCGGCGGATATCCGAAACTGTACGACAGCTTTACCTACGAGGATCTGACCGTGACCGTGCTGAAAAAGGAACGTATGCGCATTTTGCGGCTTCTGGTCGAGCGCGATCCGGACTGGGTCGACGAAGACGAGGACGAAAATGAGGATGAAGCGTGACGTCGGCAGCATGAAACGCGTCATCGTGATCGGCAGTCCCGGCAGCGGAAAGAGTACGCTTGCGCGGAAACTGCATGAAAAAACGGGGCTGCCGCTTTATCCGCTCGATAACGTCTGGTGGAAGCCGGACCGCACGCACGTCACGCGCGAGGCGTTCGACGCGGCGCTTGCGGAAATCCTGCAAGCGGACGAATGGATCATCGACGGCAACTACAGCCGCACGGTCGAACCGCGCATCAAAGCGTGCGACACCGTCATTTTTCTCGATTATGACGAGGACGTGTGCATGCAGGGGATCACGGAACGCGTCGGGCAGGCGCGGCCGGACATCCCCTGGACGGAAAAAGAACTCGATCCGGAGCTGATCGATCTGGTCCTGCACTTCAGAGAACGGAACGGTCCGTTGCTTTCGGAACTGTTCCGCCGCTATGCGGACCGCACGATCCTGATCTTTCACGACCGGGAGGAAGCGGACGCCTGGCTGCAATCGGTTTAAAACAAAGCACTCCTTTTCGGAGTGCTTTTTCGTTACTTGGTTTTCGGACGGAAGAGGATCGCGGCAAGCCAGCCGAACAGGATTGCGGCCGAAATGCCTGCGGCAGTCGCGCTGATCCCGCCGGTGAACGCGCCGATCACGCCGCGCGCCTGCGCTTCCTCGATCGCGCCCTTTGCAAGCGCGTTGCCGAAGCCGAGAAGCGGTACGCTCGCGCCCGCGCCGGCAAAGTCGACGAGCGGCTGATAGATGCCGAGTCCGCCGAGTACGACGCCCGCAACGACGAACAGCACGAGAATGCGCGCGCTCGTCAGCCGCGTAAACGACAACAGAAGCTGGCCGATCACACAGATCGCGCCGCCGATCAGAAATGCCCAGAGATACTGCATCAGTCCCTCCGTTCCAGCACGACCGCATGCGCGATGCCGGGGATGCTTTCGCCCTGCATGCCGCTTGTCGGACTCATCAGCGCGCCGGTCGCAAGAAACAGCATGCGGCTGACATCACCGCGCTCGATGCGATCGAGCAATTCCGCCGCCAGCACGACGGCCGAGCAGCCGGCGCCGCTGCCGCCGCACGAAAAGCCCTGTTCCTTTCGATAAATGCTCGCGCCGCAGTCCAGATACCGTCCCGTAAGCGTCAGCCCGCTTTTGCTCGCAAGATCCAGCAGCATCTCGCTTCCGAACGTGCCGAGATCGCCGGATACGATCAGATCGTAGTCGGTTACGCTGCTTACGGTATCCCTAAGATGGCTGAGGATCGTATCGCAGCAGGCAGGACAAAATGTCAAGTAGAGAAATAAAAATTATTTTATCGAACATAAGACGAACAAACGAACGATATAATATCATAATACGGTAAAAAACACGGCTTTTCCGCGTGCACCTCATGATATCCAAAAACAAAAAAAGTGTCCGTGATTCTGCGTCACGGACACCTGTTTCCTGCTTGAACACTCGAATCGGTCAAATGCGCAGATAGCGTTGACTGCGGCTGCTCGGTTTGTCGGGGTGTTCCATTCTGACAAGTCCCTGTTCGATCGCGGGGACGAGGTAGTTTCTGCGGAAGCCGTCGCGCGAACTGAGATGCAAAAGCGCCATCAGTGACTTTGCCGTATAGGGGACGTCGAAATCCATCACAGCGAGCAGGCGGTTCACCTGCTCGCTGATTTCAGTTTCCGACTGCAGGCGTTTCATGACATCATCAAGCGATTCGTTGATCTTTGCCAGCATGAACTCAACAAACACGGTGCAGTTTCCGGAATGATTGCAGGCGTCGATCGCGTCATAGTAACCCTGTGCGAACTCTTCGATCCGGCTTTCGATCGGGATATCGCGGAAGATTGGATTCCATTGCGACAGGAGCGCCGTCTGCCAAAGCCGCGCCATGCGTCCGTTGCCGTCCTTGAACGGGTGAATGAAGACGAACTCGTAATGAAAGACGGAGGAGAGAATCAGCGCATGGAGGGAATTCCGACTGTCCTTCATCCAGTCAAACAGATCGTGCATCAGCTTGGGCACGAGATCGGGCGGAGGAGCGACAAAGATGCAGCGATCCCCGTTGAATACGCCCTCGTTGCCGGTACGGAACATCCCGGACTCGTCGACGATCTTATCTGTCATAATGCCGTGGATACGCTTCAGATCGTCGACGCTGTACGGGTCGAAGGATCCGAGCTCTTTGTATGCTTCAAAGGCGTTCTGTACTTCGAGGATTTCTTTTTCCGGACCGATAACGGTTCTGCCGTTCAGGACCGCGCGAACCTCATCGATCGATAAGGAGTTCGCTTCGATTCGCAAAGATGAATGGACGGAACGAATGCGGTTGTTATGACGCAGACGGGGATGTGTTTCCAAAAGCTTGCTTCCATCGATCCTTCCGATCTTCTCGGAGATCTCCGATACGCAGCGGAGCATATCATTTGTAATGTTGTATGGCGGTTCGTACATGGTATGTACTCCTTTTCTGATTCAGATTCATTATACCACAGATCTGCACAGGAATCAATAACCTGCACACTATCCTGCACACTTTCCTGCACATGGGACAGAGTACATTATCCGACCGACAATGCCGCATCCTTGTTCGATTCGATATACTCGAGCAGGTTTTCATAGTCTGTCTGAAACCGCGGGACGATTCGGATGATGCGATCCTCATAGACATAGATGCTTTCGATCAGTTCCGCCACGATCGGGCGGGAGAGTTCGGAGATCGTCTGATATTTGCGGAAATGCTCTATGAACGGATTCTCGGACTCGGATTGCCGATCCGTGCTTTTGATGCTGTTTTTGAGATGATCGATCGACTGATCCAGCGACGCGATCGATTCCTGCAGATTGGTTTTCAGAGTCAGGTATTCCTCCTGCGAAAGGATGCCGTTCTTCCAGTCCGGATACAGATCCAGCATCGTGCGCATGCACCGGTCGCGCTCCGTCTGCTGGGAATGCAGCGTCTTTTCGAGATGCGACGATCCCCTTTTCTGTCGCTTTGCGGCGTCTATCCGTTTGAGAACATTCTCCAGACCGTCGGCAATCCCGGCTTGATAGATTATGAAGCTTTTAACTGCTTCCTCCAGTTGATCGACACGGATCGTGTGGTTGCTGCAGGCGGATTTCTTCATCTTGCGCGTCGTTGCGCATCGATAGTACACGTATTTTGCATATGGGTGGACGTTGGTTTTTTTATTCATGACACGCCCGCAGTCCGCGCAGCGCACGATACCGGCGAACAGGTCGGCTTCGTGCTTCTCCGTCGAACGCCGGATGCTGTGACAGAACTGTGCCTGCGCGAGATCGAACATTTCTTGGGAAATGATGGCTTCATGCATGTTGTCCACCACATACCAGTCCTCCTTCGGACAGGCGCGGATCGTCTGATCCTTATAACTGATGACACGATGCCGTCCCTGGATCATCTTTCCGGTGTAGACCTCGTTCTGCAAAATCCGTCGCACGGAACTGTCCGGCCAGAGACCGTCGCCGTTTTTGTTCGGATGCTGAAAATTCAGTCCCTTGCGTTTTTTATACGTCGAAGGATTCGGAACGCCAATTTCGTTCAGATCCTTTGCGATACCGATGATACTGCGTCCCTGAATGAATTTCTCGAAGATCAGCTGCACGATCGGCGCGGTCTCGGGATCGACGATCAGCTTGTGATAATCGTTCGGATCCTTCAGATACCCGTAGGGGGAGAAGGACCCGATGAATTTGCCTTGCTGACGGTTGACGTTCAGCGTGGCGCGTACGTTGACGGACGTCGTTGCGGATACGCTTTCGTTGATCACGTTCGTGATGCCGAGCGTGATGCAGTTTGTCGCGGCAGCGGACGACGCCGATGCGGTCAGAGAATCATAATAATTGTTGCATGCGATGAAGCGTACGCCGAGACGGACGAAGTCTTCCGTAATCAGCGTGCCGCCCTGATTTGCGTTGCGCCCGAAGCGGGACAGATCCTTGACAATGACGCAGTTGATCTTTCTCATTCGGATATCTTCCATCATGCGCTGAAAACCGGGACGATCAAAATTCGTACCGGTCCAGCCGTCGTCGATGTAGCAATCGTATTCGATGATATCGGGGTGCTGTTTCAGGTATTCACGCAGGATCTCGCGCTGCGAGGAAACGGAATTGCTTTCGCCCTTTTGTTCGTCTTCGCGTGAGAGACGAATGTATAAACCGGCAGACCAGACCTGTGCCGGAACGGCAGGGGATTGATAATAGGGTTCGTATTGTTTTTTCATGCTGTGTACCTCCGAAAGAAAAAATGACGGCCACAGCAATATCGGGGTTGTCCCCAGTATAGCATGCCGCCGTCATTTTATCCAGTGTTATTTATTGGGAAAATGAATCAGGAGTTGAGGAGCCCGCTTGCGAGCGCATCGGAAAACTGTCTTCCGCTGCCTTGGTCGACTTTTACGATGATGGGACCGACCCGAAACAGATACGGGTTTCTGACCTGTTTGACAAAATCCAGGAACCGTTCCCGGAGGGGGAGAGAACGGTCGATCGTCACGTTGCGCAGATCAATGAGATCATCTATATCAGCGGATGCGGGATCAACAGCCTGCATTTTTTGAAGTTCTTCTTTTGAGAGCATCGATGCACCTTACCTTTCTTTGTTATCCATTCTTGCCAATTTTTTCGGAAAGTATTCCGGACGGCAATGCTTGAATTTGATGTATGCATTTTTGATATCCTTTCTTTTGTCGTTGGGTGAGCATTCCCGCAGAGTACGGTGCGAACCAGTATGAAAACGGGATTAACTATCGCTCATACGATTTCACTCCCTTCTTCGTTCTTTGTTCCAGCTTGCATCGTATATCCGGCGGAAGCATTTCGATCAGCGCAACGGCACGATCCTTTTCGGCTTGCAGAGCATCAATACTGCACCCCAGGGCAAACAGTTCGGTATCCTGTTCTTCCAGCAAAGCGTCCTTTTCCCTGATCGCTTCCCGCAGCGCTTTCGCCTGCTCGTCGATCAGTCGCGACTGTGCCTGCAGCTTGTAGAGATCGGGCATCAGCTGCCCGAGCACTCTCACAGCCTCATCGCGTTTCTTGCCCGCGTTGAAGACGTTCACGTCGCTGAGCGCCTTCATGATCGCGTCGTAGCTCTTGCTTGCGTTGTCCATCGCCCGGAACAAATACGGCGGGATATGCTTGCGGTGCGTGATCGCCGACGGCAGCCCGCGTTCCAGCTCCGGATAGAACCCGTGCATGTACTCGTAGAAGTCATCCTGCCATTCCGACATCCGCGCACGGTTGCCGAGAATGTCTTTTGCAGACAGGCGTCCGTCCTTTGTGATCGGACATAAGCACAGGTGCATGTGCGGCGTCGTTTCGTCCATGTGGACGATCGCCGAGATCACATGCTCCTTTCCGATCCGGTCGTATAGAAAAGCGGCAGCCCTTTCAAAGTACTGCCGCTGTTCCGCTGGATTCAGTTTTGAGATGAACTCGGGTGACGCCGTTAGCATCGTTTCCACCATGACGACGCTGTTGGCGCGTGTCCGGCACCCGGCCTTTTCGATCATCTCCGTATACCGCTGTTTGTATTTGCCGTTCGGCTCCACCAGATAGTAGTTCATATGGGACCGGTTCAGATCGATTTTCGGATTGCTTTTGTACTCCGATTTCAACCGTTCGTTGTGCCGGTTTCTGGCGGGAACGCCGCCTGCGGCACATTTCTGAAAACGCATGATCGCGTAGCTCATATGATTTTTCTCCTTTTCTTTTTATTGATTTGGTCGTTTCAAGGGAACATTGCAACGCTGTGTGTATTTGGGGATTGCAATGTTGATTCACACCCTGCCGGTGGGTCAGAATCCTGCATTGCCACAGCAAAGAAAGCCTCGGGAACGCACTGTGTTCCCTCGTTTTCTTCGCCCGCAGGCGACTGCTCGGATCGGGATTCTCCCGATGCGGCAAAGCAGTATAACACACTACACCTATACGATAGGCGGTGTGCCCTTGCAGGGGGCTTTCGAACGGCGTCAAACCGCGCTCTCCGCACGATTCTTCCGTTCGAGGGACGTCGGCAGGATGGTTCTGTCTCCTTCGGAAGGTTGCAATCCCTATATACTGATAAGATTGCAACCTTCATTCTTCCGCTGCGGCGGGATGGTGTCCGGACGTACCCAGTACCAGGCGTCACCGCGTTTGATGGAATGAATGCCGAGCTTCTTCTTCACGCTGTTCACCGTGCGCTTGCTGATTCCGTTGCCTCCGAAGAAGTCGTAGACCTGCTGGCTGAGGACTTCGTCCACATCTGAGAAAACGCTGAGCAATGCGTCTTCGACCGTTCCCGATTTCGTTTGCTGATATGCCGGAACGTCTTCACATCCGAGCAGCTGATCGGCGGAAAGCTCGCTCGTTCCTTCACAGAATGCGCGCTTATCCTCGATCGTGAAGACAGTGTCGGACCCTTCGGCGCAAGGTTACTTTTTACGTGCGCCAGATAGACCTCTTCGGAATGGTCATTCGCCTTTCCGATCATGAGCACGCTGCGGGCAGCGCCGGTGATATCCATGGAGCCGAGACCGCGTATGATCGCGGACGCGTCTTTTACTTTGTTCATGTGCTCCACCAGTACGATCGCACATCCTGTCCGGTGCGCGATGTTCACCAGATTGGTCATGACGGGACGGACTTCATTCGGACGGTACATGTCCACGTTCGCACCGAGATACGCCTGCAGCGGATTGAGGATCATGAGCCCTGCGCCGGTGTTCCGGATCGCCTCTTCGATGCGCGCGTCGGTGAAGGACAAAGGATCCTGTTCCTCGTTGATCGCCCATACCTTGCATTGCACGACGTCACCGCTTTCAAGACGCGGCTTGATCGTATCGCCCAGTCCGTCTTCCGCACTCTGATAAATGCAGGATATCGGTTCATGACGTTTTTCCTCGTTGAACAGCGGATCGCCGTTGGTGAGCGCTGCGACCAGGGACGACAGGACCATTGTCTTGCCTTCGCCTGGCATACCGCGCACGAGCGTGACTTTGCCTTTCGGAATGTACGGCTTCCACAGCCATTCGATCTCTTCGATCTGTACATCCGCCAGATTGATCAGTTTCAGTTCTCCCATATTCTTTCTCCTTTCCGGGCGGATAAGAAAAGAGCCGTTGACCGGCTCCCGAGAATCCCGCTCTGTTCTGTTCTCATCCGTATGGTTCCCTTCCCACAATGCGGTGCGATGCGTTTTCATCTCCTTTATCCAAATAGTAAGCGCGAACAAGCCGTATATTGGCCTGCAAGGTACCCTTCAATATATCTCGTCACGAGAAGCGCAGAATTGTTCCTGAAACAATAATATATTATTTAAAAGACGTAGGTGTACAATTTAACGGACAGATGATTTGCGAGAATATAGATGCCCTAAAGAAGGAGAGCCGGAAAGGGGTGTTGTCATGAAGCCTTTATGCTATGATCTGCACGACGGGACTGGAAGAGTATATAAGAACTCGGAGCTGATTCCGGCGTTTATGCTGCTGCCGGAGCGCATGTTCAAATTCGTTGCAAATAAAGAGGTCACGTCGATCCCGCGGACCCCGAGAAAACTGTTTTACGATCCGGAAACGATCCGTCGTGTAGAAAGCGACGTGTTCTTGAACTTTATGTTCAATATCTATGCGATGTTCGTGTGGCAGCAGATGAACATTCCCGGAAGACTTGAAGACTATTCCGACGATGATCCGGGATGGTGCTTTGCGCATCGTGTGCATTTGTTTGTACAGGCGATGGAGGACCTTCAACTGCTTCCGGACGTCGGAACATTTTATGACGCTTGGAAAAACAATCTGGACGGTGAGATCGAATATGTAAAGGATGGGGTGCTGGAGTTCATTCTCTCGCTTGCCGTCCCGTACGCCATGCGCCGCGACGGATATAACGTATATCTCAAAATCGTAGAAGAGAACCGCTGCCATGAAGACTTCGCCCATCGCCTAAGCTGGGTGAAGATCGATTTCTACCGCAAATGGTATCACAGAAAAGACAATCAGATCGCGACGATACTGACGCCTGACGTCAACCGTACCTATGCAGCCAATCGCGGGAACGAGATCATAGATGACGGACAGTGCTTTGAGGATCATATCTGGGATGCTTTGGATGTGGAATGCTTCTGTAAAACATTAACGGAAATGGACAGAAAGATCCTTGCCTTACGTCTGAAAAAGCGTCCGCTGCAGGAGATCGCCGACCGCCTGGGTTTCAAAACGCACAGCGCGGTCCTGAAGCGTATCCGCAGGATCGGCAAAGCCTTCGAACGTTATCTCGGCATGGATTTCGGTTTTTCGGAAGCGAAGATTATGGAGAAGGAGGCGTAACGCAAAAGTGACGATAAAATGTACATTATCATGGATTGCTTTGATTATTACGCTTTTCAAAATGAAATGAATGTGATAGTATATGAAATAAAAAAGATGCCTTACGGCATCCAAGATCGCACACCTGTGCGGCCGAATGAATCGGCGATTTCGAAAAATCTTATTTGAACTTGCTGTGTAAGTCAGAGGGGTCTGCCTTACAAATAAACAATAGCACACTTTAAGGAGGTTGTCAATATGAAACAGCAGGAATACTATCTCGGCTTGGACTGCGGTACGGATTCTGTTGGATATGCCGTTACGGATACGGAGTATCATCCTCTTCGGTTCAAAGGCGAGCCGATGATGGGAATTACGACTTTTGACGCAGCTTCTTTGTCTGCAGACCGACGCGCAAACCGTACCAACCGCAGAAGACTGCATCGCAGGCAGCAGCGAGTGCAGTTGCTGCAAGAAGTATTTGCACAAGTGATCACGGAAGTTGATCCGAGGTTTTTTACGCGCCTTCGTGAAAGTGCACTTTGGCGTGAAGACAAGTCCGATCCATCCGATCCATATGCGCTTTTTAGCGACAATGGGTTTACCGATAAGGAATATCATAAGAAATATCCGACCATTCATCATCTGATTTGCGATCTAATGCAGTCCACACAAAAACATGATGTACGGTTGGTTTACCTTGCATGCGCATGGTTGGTTGCGCACAGAGGGCATTTTCTCAGCCCCGTCAAGGAAGACAATATCAGAGAAGCGGTAGATATCGCAATTCCGTATCAGACATTGATGGATTGGTTCGATGAAGTAAAGCCGTGGGATGCGGATCCTGCAGCATTCGGTTCTGTTCTGAAGAAACGGCGATCTGTTCGTGATAAAGAAAAAGAGTTTTATGCACTTTTGTATGAAGGAAAAAAGCCGTCCGATCTGTTTTCCGATCCGGATGATCCGGATGCATTTGCCGTTTCTCGCGTGATGATGCTGCGATTGCTCTGCGGCGGGAAAGTTGCCCCGAAAGATTTATTCCCGTATAAAACAGATAAATACGCAGAGCTTTCATCCTTCTCGCTTGGCGGCAAAGAAGAGGAATTGGAGGAAATTCTGCTCAGATTGGAGGAAGACGGGGAACTGGTGATCCGACTGAAAGCATTGTACGATTGGGCTGTGCTCTCTGATGTGCTGCGTGGGGAAACCTCTATCTCTGCCGCAAAGGTAAAAACATATGAACAGCATAAACAGGATCTGAAATGGCTGAAAGCGTTTATTAAGAAGTACGTTCCGGATCAATACGATAAGGTGTTTACGGCGGAGCAGGAAGGAAACTATCCGGCGTATACCGATCATCCTTCGGACGGAAAAACCGGCACGAAAAATGCTTCTAAAGCGGAGTTCAGCGATTTCCTGAAGAAGATTGTAAAGGATATCCCTGTTGACGAAACGGATCGGCAGAAATACGACGATATGATTGCCCGTCTGGATGCTAACACGTTTTTGCCGAAGCAGAAGGATACCGACAATCGTGTCATTCCGTATCAGCTGTATGCCGTTGAATTGAGGGATGTTCTGAAGCACGCATCCGCTTATCTGCCGTTCCTTTCGGAGAAAGACGAAAACGGCAGGAGCGCAGCTGATAAAATTGCACAGATTTTCCGCTTCCGGATTCCGTATTTTGTCGGACCGCTGAATCGAAATAGTGATCGGGCATGGCTTTCCAGAAAGGAAGGGAGAATCACGCCGTGGAACTTTACGGAGATGGTTGACCTTGATGCAAGTGAGAATGCGTTTATCCGTAATATGACCGGTCATTGTACCTATCTGCCGGGCGAACCTGTTGTTCCCGCAAACGCCTTGTGTTATGCAAAATTCACGGTTTTGAACGAATTGAACACACTGAAAATCAACAGCGCGCCGATTACGGTTGCGCAAAAACAGGCGATTTATAACGATGTTTTCTGTAAATATAAAAAACCGACCGTAAAGGCGTTGCGCAATTATTGTATCTGCGAAGGATTTATGCCCGCAGACGGCATTCTCAGCGGCATCGATATCGAAGGCGGGATCAAATCCACGCTTGCGCCGTTCTTTTCATTCAGAAACCTGATGGAATCCGGCATGCTTTCGGAGGAGCAGGTTGAAAGGATCATCGAGCGCATTACCTGCACGGAAGATCAGATTCGTCTGCGCCGTTGGATCGACGCACAGTTCCCGCAATTGAGCGAAGAAGACCGCAGGTATATTTCGCGCTTGAAATTCAAGGATTTCGGACGCATGTCACATCGTTTTCTCTGCGAATTACAGGGCGTGAACAAGCAGACAGGAGAGGTCTGTACCGTTCTGCAGGCAATGTGGGAGACGAATGATAATCTGATGCAGATCGTGGAGTCGGATCAATATACCTTTGCCGATGTCATTCGTGAGGAACAGCGGGAGTATTACCGCGGACAGCCGTCTTCTTTGGATAAACGTATGGACGAGCTGTATCTTTCCAACGCGGTGCGCCGCCCGATCTACCGCACGTTAGACATTGTGAAGGATGTGGTCAAAGCAACCGGCCATGCGCCGAAAAAGATTTTTGTGGAAATGGCGCGCGGCGGCACGGAGGAGACGAAAGGCAAACGGACGCAATCACGCAGAAGTCAGCTTCTGGAACTGTATAAGAATTGTTCCGAGGCAGAGGCGAGAGAGCTTGCCGCACTGCTGGAATCGAAAACGGACAACGAACTGCAGAGCGAGAAACTGTATCTGTATTTTATGCAGCTCGGAAGATGCATGTACAGCGGGAAGCCGATCGATCTGGAACACCTGAACGACAATAAGTATTACGATGTGGATCATATCTATCCGCAGTGCCGCGTAAAAGACGACAGCGTTCTGAACAATAAGGTGCTTGTGTTGTCAAAATACAACGGTGACAAGAGCGACACCTATCCGGTTCCCTCTGAATGGCGGCAGACAATGTACGGGTATTGGAAGATGCTCCGCGAGAACAACCTGATCACAGAGGAGAAATTCCGCCGTCTTACCCGCGCAACGCCGTTCACCGATGCCGAAAAGTACGGATTTATTGATCGGCAGCTGGTGGAGACGCGCCAGTCAACAAAAGCGATTACAACACTGCTGCAGGAACGGTATCCGGACACGGAGATCGTGTATGTCAAAGCGGGGCTCGTTTCGGAATTCCGTCATGAGTACGATCTTTTAAAATCTCGTACAGTGAATGACCTGCATCATGCGAAGGACGCGTATCTCAATATTGTCGTCGGAAATATCTATCACGAACGTTTTAACAAGAACTACTTCCGGATCGATCAGGAATACAGCCTGAATACAAGGCAGGTGTTCGGACGTCCTGTCTATGTAAATGGAACGTGCTGCTGGAAAGGCGAATCCGATCTCGGACGGATCAAGGATATTGTTCGGAAGAATCATATTCATGTGACGCGATATGCATTCTGTCGAAGGGGGCAGTTCTTCGATCAGATGCCGCTGAAAGCTTCTGGGGACGGCGAACTTCTCCCGCGGAAGAAAGATTTACCGGCGGAGCGTTACGGCGGCTATCGCAAGCCGACGGCTTCGTTCTTCGTGCTTGCAAAATACTTTGCCGGCAAAAAGAGCGATATCATGATTGCGCCGGTCGAACTGCTTCGTGAGAAGGAATTCGAGAAAGATCCAAAAGTGACGGCAAAGGAAGCGGTTGAAAAGGTTCTCGGAAAAGCGGTAGACCGTATCGAACTGCCTATCGGCGCGCGGAAACTGAAGGTGAACACCGTGTTCTCAGTGGACGGGTTCCGCTTTGCACTTGCGGGGAAATCAGGTGGCGGCAGGCAGCTTGGGATTTCGCCGCTTGCTGCTCTTACAATCGATGCCGATAGCGAATTCTATCTGAAACGTCTGGAGTCGTTTACAAACAAAAAGGCAAAGAACAAGGAACTGAAGATTCAGCAGGCATATGACAAGATCTCTGCAGAAGAGAACATAAAAATCTATGATCTCTTCCAAAGCAAGCTTTCAACCTATCCGTTTTCCAAACGTCCTGCCAACATATTCGATGCGGTGGAGAAAGGCAAAGAACGGTTTGAATCTCTGCCTCTGGAAGACCAGGTAACTGTTCTTGAACAAATATTGCTGTCGTTCGGTCGCTCCGGCGGAGGAAGCGATCTGAAATTGATCGGCGGCGTCGCAAAAGCCGGTGTTCCAATGTTGAGTTCTGCTCTTTCGAACTGGAAAAAGAACTATACTGATGTCCGGATCATTGACCAATCCGCTTCGGGACTCTTTGAAAAACAGTCTGTCAATCTGTCGGAACTGCTATGAGCTGGCGGACAGTCGTGATTTCAAATCGATGTAAACTGGATCTGAAGATGGGCTATCTTGTGGTACGAGGAATAGAAACAAAACGAGTCTTTTTGAATGAGATAGCCCTCCTTTTGATCGAAAGCACGGCGGTTTCTTTGACGTGCAGCCTGCTTTCGGAATTGACGGCAAAAAAGATCCGGGTCATTTTCTGCGATGAAAAACGAAATCCGACAGCGGAACTGAGCCCATACTATGGCTGTCACGACAGTCCTCGAAAGATCAAGAAACAGATTCTGTGGAGCGAACAAAACAAAGGCTCTGTCTGGACGGCGATCATCGCGGAGAAAATCGGTAATCAGGCACGGTTGCTCGAAAGAATGCAGAAAGATAAGGAAGCTGCACTTCTTCAAAGGTATTTGACGGAATTGGAATTCGGCGACGCAACAAACAGGGAGGGACATGCGGCTAAGGTCTATTTCAATGCGCTGTTCGGAATGGACTTCGGAAGAAGAGTACCGGATGATCCGATCAACGCCGCATTGAACTACGGATACGGATTGATCCTGTCCGCTGTGAACAGAGAGGTCGTTTCAAACGGGTATTTGACGCAGCTGGGACTATTTCATGACAACACTTTTGCAGTCCTTCTGAATACACAACGGTTTGCTGGACCGGATTTTCAAATTTGCGGTTTGAGAGCTGTGTAATTTCAGAGGGGTCTCAAACTGTTTTCGAGTTCATCGAGCTCTCTGCAGAGTTTGAGAGCTGTGTAATTTCAGAGGGGTCTCAAACGCCCGCAGAAGCGTTCGCCCTGCAGAGTGAGTTTGAGAGCTGTGTAATTTCAGAGGGGTCTCAAACACCGAGTCGAGATTCGCCGGAGACAACGATGTTTGAGAGCTGTGTAATTTCAGAGGGGTCTCAAACTCGAGGTCGCTGCCTATCGGACGCTGTACGGTTTGAGAGCTGTGTAATTTCAGAGGGGTCTCAAACTCCGGAGCATCGTCATGGTCGGCGTTCTCGTGTTTGAGAGCTGTGTAATTTCAGAGGGGTCTCAAACACGGGCATGACGAACTTTGTTTCGCAGACGGTTTGAGAACTGTGTAATTTCAGAGGGGTCTCAAACCGTATCCGTGAGCGAGCATGTAGCCGATCAGTTTGAGAGCTGTGTAATTTCAGAGGGGTCTCAAACTTTCCCAAGACCTCTAAATTTGGCTCCGGTGTTTGAGAGTTGTGTAATTTCAGAGGGGTCTCAAACCGAAATCGACCTCTCCGATCGTCACGACGTGTTTGAGAGCTGTGTAATTTCAGAGGGGTCTCAAACGAAAGTAGTTATCGTCGGCTGTACTATGATGTTTGAGAGCTGTGTAATTTCAGAGGGGTCTCAAACGACTTATCAAGAAACAAACAACGCAAAAAAGTTTGAGAGCTGTGTAATTTCAGAGGGGTCTCAAACAGCGACTACCCGGACCGTCAGCCGTTAGATGTTTGAGAGCTGTGTAATTTCAGAGGAGTCTCAAACATATTTATTCGTATATCAAAAGCATCAATTGTTTGAGAGCTGTGTAATTTCAGAGGGGTCTCAAACCGCGAGGTGACTCCTTCGTGTCAAGCGTGAGTTTGAGAGCTGTGTAATTTCAGAGGGGTCTCAAACCGGCGCGGGGTGATATGTACCGCCTACAAGGTTTGAGAGCTGTGTAATTTCAGAGGGGTCTCAAACAAAGTCAGCCGGACGCGGTTGATGAGGAGGGTTTGAGAGCTGTGTAATTTCAGAGGGGTCTCAAACGAACCGGCTGCATCGGCTGATAGAAGCTGTGTTTGAGAGCTGTGTAATTTCAGAGGGGTCTCAAACATGTGATGCCTATTGAAGTGCCCGGTCAATCGTAACGGGCGCTTTTTTCGTCAAACAAGTAAGTTTCAGGAAACGAATACAGTTAAGGGAAAAAATAAAGAACGAAAAACCGACAATGTTTTCGTAAGAATATTGCCTGTGAGTTACATTTGTGATACAATTATATTATATTCAGAATAGGAGAATTGGATATGGAAGACGCAAAGTTCGTTATTTCTCCCAAGCGCTATAAGGAAGAATCTCAGGTATTCTCGGTTCGTATGCCGAAGGACATGCTGCGCGACGTTGATGCCGTTGCACAGAAGACCGGACGCACGCGGAACGAGATTCTTTTGAAGTGCATTGAGTTTACGCTGACGCATCTGGAGATTGCGGAAAAAGAGTAAGGGAAGATCAAGGGGGCAATATGGCAATACTGAAATGCAAAATGTGCGGCGGGGATATTGAGTTGTCCGCAGACAAGACGTTCGGGACGTGCGATTCGTGCGGGAGCACGATGACATTTCCGAAGGTGGACGACGAGCAGCGCGCGAACGCGTTCAACCGCGGCAACCACTTCCGCAGAACCGGCGAGTTCGACAAAGCGCTTGCCGTGTATGAGCGCATTGTGCAGGAGGACGAGG
>Ga0247611_10006036_pt1 | contig 15698 bp, 29 predicted proteins | sample 177DNAGHGhighgp2_FD_192422 | JGI IMG/M metagenome (GOLD analysis project Ga0247611, IMG submission 192422) | Sheep rumen microbial communities from Palmerston North, Manawatu-Wanganui, New Zealand - 1770 DNA GHGhigh gp2 | ecosystem: Host-associated > Mammals > Digestive system > Stomach > Rumen...
AGCAACTAAACAAATTAGAGATTCATACGTTTTTCAAAGTGAAGGAACTTATTCAGATGATGATGTAAGGGATATTGCCACATCACTTGCTGAATACGGTTACCAGTATGCTATTCCAGAAGTAAGTCATATAATAAGAATGATTTATATCCAAAACGGAAATAAATTACCATCTGATTTTGAGGGCATTGTTAATCATAGAATGAAGAATCTATGAGTAAAAGACAAGAAGATTTCAGAGAAATGTCCAAAGACTTGTATCCTTATTGTAAGGAAATTTATACTAAATTAAAGGTAATGATATACTTGTTGGCTATAAAATCACGTTAAAAAAGTGATTTTTAGTAGCATAAAGAGTAATAAGCAATGAAAAGAAAATGTCTCATCCCATTATCTGCTGCAATGTATATGCAAATGCTGAAAGAACAAGATGAATTATACAAAAATTGGTTGGAATCTAAAAAACTAGAAAGATATGAACAAAGAAGCATATGTTAGTTTTGAAACCGCCAAACTCCTTAAAGAAAAGGGGTTTAGGGGAGATTGCATTGCGTATTATAACGAAGATGGCAGAAAGTGTTTATCACTAAATGCGGAACTTTTTCCTTTACCTTGTCCGACACAAGCAGTTGCTTGCCGTTGGCTTCGCGAGGAAAAGGATATTGATATTATTCCATTTCACGAAAGGCTTCCACATGGTTGCTATTGGTGCAGAATTGAGCATAACTTACTCACCGCACACCAGCAACTTCCAATTTATTCTACTTACGAGGATGCCGTTGAAGCAGCATTGGAATATTGTTTAACAAAACTGATTTGATAATGACACAGGAAGAATTATATCAGCAATATCTTGATGAAGTGGGTTCATTAGAAAGATATGGCAGCAAGAATGTTATCACGTTTGACGAGTGGAAATGGCTTAAATCCACAATGGAGAATATTCGCCCCGTATGTGAATCTGAACTGAATTTATACAAAGAATTATTAGGTCACTCAACTCAAGATATTGATACGTTAGAATAAGAAAGAATAATATTAACGGCTGTATAGCCAAATAAATTATTACCTAAAATTATTATGACATTTGAAGAAACAATACAATTTGTAAATAATCCAAGCCTTGACATGGAAAATGAGACTTGGAAACAACACCCGATTTATACGAAATATTATTCATCCAACTTAGGAAGAATAAAGTATCTCGATAGATATGACCAAGAGGTTATTAAAAAACAGGGAATTGATAAACGACAGAAAAGATTCAGAATGACCTTGTGGTCTGAAAATACGCAAATAAACTATAGATGCTCTCGTTTTATATGTGAGTGTTTCTATGGAATGCATAGTGATTTACAGGTTGACCATATCAATACGATACAATATGATAACAGAATAGAAAACCTTAGATTTTGTACCGCCAAAGAAAACTGTAATAATCCAATTACCGTAAAAAAAGTTGGTAAAGATGGCGGTCTGCAATGTAAGATTACCCAGATGGACGTTGACGGAAACACTATTCGGATATGGAACGGGTTTTCTGAAATAGAAAAAGAACTGAAGTATAACAAAAGATGTATTTATGACAACTGTGTTGGTAAAACAAAAATAGCATACGGCTTTAAATGGGAATATTATAAAGAGCCTGATTTAGAAGGGGAAATTTGGAAAGAACATTCCACATTAAACATTCAAGTTAGTAATAAAGGAAGAATTAAAAAAACAAAGAAAAATGGTTTAACATATATTCTTGAATTAAAAAAACATTCAAGTGGCTATGTTAAAGTACAAATAAAAGGAAAAGATTATATGGTACACAGATTGGTTGCTGAACTCTTTATACCTAATCCGGATAATAAGGATATTGTTTGTCATATTGATGGAGATACAACCAATAATACAATAGAAAATCTTAAATGGACAACAATGTCCGAAATAATGACACCTTCTGAAAATTGACAATTTTTTTTTCTGGAAAAATTTTTAAAAAGGGGTCTGTGAAAATTTTGTAATTTTTTTTCTGGAAAATTTTTAAAAATGATGCATAGCGAACCGTCCCCCAAATTTGACTACCGAAATAGGTAGGGGGTGAGTCAGGGGATACGTAGACAGGGGGGTGTACCCACCCCTCCGTTAAAAGCATTAACTAAAAAAATGTTAAATGTTAATGTAAAAAAGTGTATAAATCAAGTCAGTCAAGTGTTAATAGACCTTAACAGATTGATTGAGTTTTAGTGAGTAACTAATTCAATTAGTTAAAAGAAAAAATGAAGTAAAATTTTGTCCTGCTTTGTCGGTCTGTCTGTGTCTTGCTCTGTGTCACTTGCACCCCTGCAAAGATTATGACCACAGCGCAAATTTAAAATAAGGCTCTATGAGGGCATTAAATTTGCTTGGTGGTATAGTTACCAACATTTGCAAATAAAATCGCTTGTGGGGGCATTTCTGCGCTTTGTGTGTGGTTGTGCGGTTTTGGGGTATAGATACAAAAAAGGGGGACACCTTTTGGCATCCCCCTCTTTTCGGTAGTCCCCTATGTGGGTAGGTCGGTTAGGCGGTTAGCAGGTTGTAGGCTTGCTGCGTGTACTTTGCAGAAGTGCCTTCAGCCATACTGATAAAGCGGTCTTCGGTGGTGGCGTTCTTGCTCTCCTGCTTGTCATTCTGCAGCCACGTTGTTACTCCGTTCAAGAGCCACAACTTTGTACCACGGTAGTCCTCTTGACCGATACCGCTTTCAATAGACTGCGTTAAGCCTAAGACCATATTTTTGGTCTTCGTGCTGATGTCGGTCTTGTCCACGTTTTCAATGTGGAAATTTGCCTTTTGCCACATTTCAAACTGCTTGGGTGTCAGCAACATATCACCGACAAACTGACGGCAAAACGCATCGTCAACCTTTTCGCTGCGTAAAGCGGTCATAGCCTCAAGGAATTCAGCGGTGAAAGAGTTAGACAGGGCGAAAACGGCTGCTGCTCTCTCTCGGTTTTCCTGCGCTGAAAAGTCAAGTCGGTTATTAACATTCTTGGTGTGTTTGAAAACCAACTTGTTAGACCGCTTGCTCTTCAATGCCATAGCGAGGGTGTTTTGGCATCGTACCCTAATAGGGGTAACCATAGCCACAACTGCGCCACCGCCATCGTGCGAGGTGGTAAAGACCACATAAGGGGTGATGATATCGCCCTGCTCGCCTAAGGTAAACTCTTCGGCTATCTTGCAGGTCATAAACACCCTCTCGCCACCGCCAAACGTGCCACCTGCGAGGATTTGGGGTTGTGTACCCCCTGCACACTCTTGCAGGTAGTCAATGAAACTCAAGGCTGCTCGGTTTTGGACAATGCCATAGGACTTGCCCACAACACCTAACGTGTGGTTGTTGTCCTCTCGGTAGGTCGCTTTGTGCGTGCCGATAATATTGGCGGTGCCAAATTCGGCAGACAAAAGACGGTTTAACTCGGTGTAGTCAAAGTCTGCAAGCATATCAAAATGTCTTGCTTCATTCAACTTGCTAAGTTGCTCAAGGACTGCGGGCGATACCCTAACGAGGGGCTGCTCACCTACTTGATAGTCCATACCTGCGAGGGCAAAAGCCTCATTTACACTAAGGTTTTGGTCTACAAACGTGTAGCCAAACTCCGTAAAAATCGTTTCTCTCGGTTGCATAACTTTAAGAATTAAAGATTAGTATAAGTGATTTAAAACAACATTTCAATGACCTATTGCGGTAGTGGGTTTCCCCTCAACTGCGATGCAAAATTACAATTAAGATTTTTACCCACCAAAAAAAAATCAGATTATTTTTTGTTTTTAACCTTTCTTAAGAAATGAAGGGTGTTTTGAGGGTGATGTTTAAAAATGTATATTTTAATAAAAATTAGGTTAATCCCGTTGAATTGTTAAAACCGATTAACTTAATAGAATTAACAAAATTCCTGCGAAGTGTGAACAAATGTTAAACGTGGCTTAACAAATATTAACAATTTTTAACACTTAAAAAAAGTACGTGACGGAGTCTATACTCTTGGGTTTTGCCCCAACCTTTAAGATACACAAAATTACTGCTTTTCTATGAATTGACCAAATTTTTTATGCTAATAAATGTTAAAAGATGTAATGTTAATTTAACTTAAAAAAAAGAAAAAAAGATTAAAATATTTGGTAGATAGGAAAAAAGGCAGTACCTTTGCATAAAGTTTACATTATATACTAACTCATTAAACTAAAACTGATATGAAATCTGCTTTGTTAGCCTTTTGGCATCGCCTTTTGTGGGCAGGTCGCTTGACCATCTGTAACCGCTATGTGGTTTGTCTGTGTGTGTTTGAGGCTCTGTTGTGGCTCTTGTTGTCACTGAAGGGCGGTACACCAATCTCAATCCTTATTGCTCTCTCTATCTTGATTGCGTTTTATTGTGCTGCGTGTGTGTGCATCTTGTCCACGATTAAGCCTAACCGCAATGAGAGGGAGTTTTTCAATGTGCTTGAATCCTACTTAGACTAAAACCTAATTAAATTTTACCACTATGGCTTTTCTCGTTGAAAATATTGCTTTTAATACCGCAAGAGAGAAAGCGGTATACAATCATCTTAAAACGATTTACAAATTTGATGCTGCAAAGGATTGTGGCGAGTGGGTTGAGGTTAATCTGTCTTGTAAGGATAGTGAAATGACCTTGACCTATGTACGTGCCAAAGGCGGCATTGTTGAGTGTGTACTTGAAATGGAAGATGGTAAAAGGGCTAAAGCAAACTTCTCAATGCTGACTGAAAAGGGTGAGTTGCAGCAGGTGGAGTTCTATGCGTTGGTCTTGCTCTGCCACCATTTCGGTCTGTTCTTCAGAAACTCACTCTGTTTAAACTGAAACAAGATTTTATGGGGCAGGTATCATATCTGCCCCATAGGTGTACTCGATTGAGTACTAAAAGTAAATTAGGATATTGATATGTTAAACTAAAGTTAAATTTCAAAAAATCCATTGTGGTTTAAAATAAAGGCAGTAATTTTGTCACAGAATAAATTTCAGCGAAGTAGAAGTGTTGCCCGAAGAATTAGAGGTTGTAAAAAAGTGAATTAAAATTTTATTCGTGATGATGTTCAATGGTGTGCCTTGTCTGTGAAGATAGGGTACATCTTTTTTTTTTGTATGGCATTAACATTTTTTATAGATTAAAATTTCTTCAATTCAAAAAATGGGTGTACCTTTGCGTAGAGTTTAAAAACAGATTTATATCAACCAACAAAAACATTTAAGATTATGAAGAAGTTATATCAATTTGCAAGTAGGTTTGCTGCAAAGCACGGATTTTTTTGTGAGGTGTTTCGCAATGGTTTATTGGGTATGAAAGTCCCCCACGCAACTTTTGTGATGCCCAATGAGGAAACGGCAAATGAGTTTATCACCGCCATCAAAGATGAGTTTAACCTTTGCGATGGTTTTATCTTCTTTGAGAAGTGGTCACATAATGGCGAAAAACACTATGAAGTTCACATCTTCAAGAGATTTTTCACTTACAAGGTGAACAATTTCGTGGATGAGTTTAAGGCACTTGCCGAAAAGAAGGGTTATGAGTTTTGCACAGTTCTTGATGATTGCGAACATAATTGTCCCTTTGTAATGATTAAGAGTGTGACAATTCCCACTATGGCTGATGTATATCAGTTATGCGAGAATCACCGCATTCCATCTTCTCACATTGAAACGCAGCACTCTTGGGGTTATATTGCGGTCTATCTCAACTATCCCGATTTCTAATCAAGGTTTAAACAAGGGGTGGGGAAACTCACCCCATAAAAAATCAATTAATATTATGGCACGAAAGAAATATCAAGTAGTAGATGTCAAATATCTCAATGATAGTGACATTGACAACAGAGAGTTAAAGATTACCCTTGACAATGGCACAGAAATCACTGCTGTGGCTTGCAGGGAGAGTTTTGAGCAATGGGGCGGCACAGAAGATGAAATGTGGTCTGCTTTGCCCACAATTAAAGAAAATCTGTCTTGGTTGCAGGGTAACCTATATTAAAAATTGATTGAGTTATGGCACAGATAATAAATTACAAAGGTAAGAAAAATGAGGTGAGTTTTAATACAATCTTCACCACAGATTACGGATTGAAGTTTTTCCTTATTGAACACACAGACACTCGCATTGAAGTGTTCAAAGAGGAACAGATTTACAAAGATGCGTTGGCTTTGCATTACCTCAACGTAGGGTGCGCTATATTTGAAGTAAATCCTATTCAAGATGAAAATGGCATCCTGCCCTGCCATCCTATGTGTGGGGAAAATGACCTATTTGAGGTATATAACCTTATTGAAAATGGTAAGTGCGTTGCGATTAACATTTTTTAAGGAAAAAATGTGCCGAAAAATTTGGTCAGTTCAAACAATGGTTGTAATTTTGCACACAGAAAGAAACAACGAATAAACATTAACAACTAAAAACTAATTGAGTTATGTTTACGAAACAAGACATTGAACAGATGCTTGCCGACAATGGGGGTAAGACATTCTTCATCAAGACCAACACCGCCAACGGACACGGCTTGAATGGTGTATCTTATGACATTATTCCGTCATACCGATGCACTGCAAGTATAGTTCACGTTTACTTAAACAAACCCTATGACCGAATTGAGAGGTGTACCATTGTCAAGCACAAAGTGATTAAGGTAACTGACACAATGTTGGTGCTTGAACAAGAGTCTCATTACAGAGAGTTTTACGGAAATATGAACGTTGACCCAAATAGTGAGTATAGGGACAAGACCATCCGCTATATCCCGATTGATATTATTCAGCAGATTGAGTTTGTTGAACCCGACTCGCCCACCTACAAAGGTTATGAAAGGTACTACTTTGACCCATCGGTGGACATTGTGGCTGAACTGACGGAGAACTTAAAGCGCATCAAAGAGGGGTAGGCGCAACCCCAAGTGTGTAAATCTTAGGTAAATTATTAACTTTAAAGATGAAGTAGTATGGCAAGAGCATCGCCCAAGTGAGAGAGAGTGTTAAATAGGTTTAGTTTAATAAAATTTGGTGATAAGGTTATGCAGCACCTCACCACTAATCAAGTCTGCGAGAGAGGGATTCGTTATGAGTATTCGTGACCGACCTAAGTAAACTGATAGTTATTAGATATAGAATTTGATATAAGATATAAATACATAATAGAAAAAAAGGTAATTGTTGAGGAAAACAAGAGATTAGTAATCAGCAAGACGCATACCTTAAAGTGTGAATGACTGAAATTGCCGATGGGGAAGTACAAGAGATTAGTACCCATCGGTTAATTTTGTCTTATATATTGTACTCGTTTGAGTACGGATTTTTTTTTTCTGTGTATTAACATTTTTTATAGGTTTAAATTTGGTCAGTATTTTGAAAAGCAGTAAATTTGCATAGAATTAATAAACAAACATATATCAACCAACAAAAAAATTATAACTATGATGACTGATGATGCAAGAGCCATAGCAAGAAAGGCTATCGGCAACGTGAAAGTAAAGGTCGGTGACAATGTATTGGGCATTGGGCGTGATGATTATTGTCTGCCCTGCATCACCTATCTAACGATTGAGGGCAAGGACAACGATGGCTACATCATTAAGACAAGAGAACAAAATCCAATTAGGATTTTGGTGCGCTCCATTAATGGTTACTTTCCCGACACCCTACAGAATAGGTATATCATTCGTACTGCTTGCAAGAAGATTTGCGAGGAACATTTTAAAGAAGTTAAAAAACAATTCAGTTAAAGATGGATAACAATGAGATATTATTGTATGTGATTGTTGTACCAATCCTTATCCTTGTGTTCGCTTACTTATGGGCAAGATACAAGGATAAGAAAAAATAAGATAAGATATTATGGCGACTAATCATAGAGAGGAATACAAGCACGGCTATTGTCAAGGCTACGATTTAGCAGCCTACGATGGTAGTGTCAATCCAAAAAGAAACATTCTTTCAAGGGGCATTGGTTTAAGAACAAGTTATGCCATTGGTTTCTTATGCGGTTTCAAGGACAAGAAAGAGGGCAAGACAAGAAAGTATAGTGAAGATTAAAACTCAGTTGTAGTTTTTACATAGTGTTTTTGTTGGGGCAGGTGCAGCCTAATCCGTGATGGACAAAGCTGCGCCTTTTAACATTTTTTATATGTTAAAATTTGGTCAGTATTTTAAAAACAACTATCTTTGCATTACAATAAGCAGTAAAAATGTACTGAAGTATATTCTCCTTTGGATTATTATATGAAAATGTTTACAAATGTTAAAGTCAAGTTAAATAATGTATTTCTTGCTTTTGTTTGAAATAAAAGATGTAATTTTGTCAGCGAGAATAAAGAACAATAGTAACCATTTTAAAAATCAATTAGAATTATGAAGAATTTAGAGAACAAGGTTGAACAAATGACCGATGAAACTGTCAACGTGATGATGAGCCAAATCTTTGGCAAGAAGTACGATGAGATTGAGAATCTTGAGGACTGCCCGCAAATGAACGAAATGTGGGAACACCTGCAAGATAAGGTGAGCGAGATTTTCCGCAACCTGCCCGTTGACACCGATGTAAAAATCAATTTACTTATGCGTGACAAAAAGTATGTTGATACAAGCAACTGCCTTTTCCTGCACATTGCCAATGACCTTTCAGCCGCCCATCTTGTCAAAGCCGTTGAATACAACAAAACGCACGGCACATTCCTACGCATTGACAATGGCGAATTGGTTTGGCTGAATGACCTTACCGAGAGCGAGATTGAACAACTCTACCAAATCCTGCTCTTCATTGCCGACTAAACAACTGACACCGATTGCCCCCAATTCCGCTAATGGGTTGGGGGCATAAATCTAAATCAATTTTTATTATGTTAATAACGGCACATATCAAACAATCTTTCACCTATGCCAAAACGCAAGGTGCTAAACGTGGTGAAAATCAATTCACATTTGATTCGTTTGTGATTGCTGATGCAGAGCATTGGTTTATGTTGTCCGTTGGTAAAGAATTCCTTGTCAACGGCTACAACAAAACATCGTGCCTTATTACCTATGATGGTATGATGTACTCCGTATCCTTTTCGTGGGAAAACGGATTGTGCGTAGAATGTAAAGGACAATTTTAATTTCAATCAAGATTAAGCAGAAAAAAAAATTCAACCCATTAACACTTTTTAACCGAATATATAGTGCGTGTTCGGTTAAAAGGTTGTATCTTTGCAGTACAAAAGGTTGAGGTAACACTCAAGAGTATATTCTCCGTCATATCCATATATGAAATTCTTAACAAACGTTAAAGTTGAGTTAAATTTTGTATTTTTACATTTGGTTTAAAATATTATGTGTATCTTTGCACAAAGTTTAATTTCAAACAAAACGAAACACTATGAATGAATTTAATTTAACTACAACCTATCTTGAACAAAAGTTCAATGAGTTTAATTCAGCCTATTTTAAGGGTGAATTGAAGATGCCTACCCTTGTAGTCTTCAAGAGCAAATCGCTCAATGGTCAATTCTCTTGGAAACATAATCTCAAGGGCGAAATGATTAAGAGTGTAATCCGTATCAGCAACTATTACAAACGCAGCGAGTTTGACTTCTGCAACACTCTTATACACGAAATGATACACCTTTATATAAGGCAGAACAACATCAAGGACACTCGCCCACATCACGGCAGGGTATTCTACTCTATCGCAGATAGAATTAACAAAGAAGGTGGTTGGAATATCCAACGATGCAATCCCAATAGGGGTATTGAATCAAATGTTAAACAAGATTTTGTGGTAGCATCATTTGAGCAAAATGGCAAACGTTTTGTCTTTGTTATCAACAAGAAGAAAGTAGGCTACTACATTAACTGCTTTAATAGATATGCTTCTTACTACATCAATCCCATCATCTTCAAGACAAACAACACAAAAGAGTTTAGTAACTATTGCGTTTGCCGTAGTAGGGTGAGAGGTTATTACAAAACCATAGATGAGTTTAACAAACTTCTTGAAGAAAAAACTGAACTGATTTATAATGGGGAAATCCTATCCGTCTATAACAGAGCAGGTTAAGAAAAAAATTCATCGTTTTAACATTTTTTTCACAAAATAATTTTGTCAGTATTTTAAAAGGATGTAATTTTGCATCAGTTTCAAGAACGAAACAATTTATTCACATTATAAACTAAACTAATTTTTAGAGTTATGGCAAAGAACAAAATCAATGAGTTAATTAGGCTTGAGGCTAACAACACTAACGTAGCCGACAACGAAAAGGCACAGATGCACCACAACGTGTGCAAGCAGGTGATTGCTTTCTGTGAGGAACACAAGAGCATCCCTCTGTACTTCGCATTGCAGGTGGGCATCGCAAAGGGTGCTTTCAAGCAGAGCGAGTTCGCAAAGGGTTACAAGTCCTTTGATGCTGAAAAGGTGCTGCGTGTGTACAAGATGGGTCTGTACTTCAACAAGCATAACGGCTTGGTGATGAAGAACGGCAAGCAGCGCAAGTTGGGCGATGTCGCTATCCGCCTTGTAATGGCTTTCTATGAGCGAGTAAGTAAGTCCCCCATTACCTTTATGGGGTACTGCAAGAAAATGCCCCCTACGGGCAATCGCAACCTGCGTGAAATCCCCTATGGTGACCTGCTTGCAATGCTGCAAATCCCCGCAAAGGGTCACTACAAGAAGAGTGAAACCCCTGCTGATGAGGTGGTGGCAGCCTAAATCCTAATTGAGTTTTTCACCCCCTTGACCTGCTGATGGTTGGGGGGTGAAATCTCACTTGTTTTTTAACGTTATGGCTATACAATACACCGATGCCTACAATGTGGCAATACAATGGCTCAAAGAGCAGCCACAAAAGCCTACACCGCAAGAGCAGGAAACCATTAACTTGGTTAAAACTCTTGTCGGTCAATACCAATACGGCACAGAGCCACAGAAAGAACTGAAAGAACAACTACAAAAAATGAATTTACTTTAAGTTACAGAACAATGGACTTATCAACTATATCGTACAACGGCACAGAATACCCTACAAGGTCAATCACAATCTTTGAGGGTACTGATGAAGAGGTCACCATCAATGTGTCCACAGAGGAACTTGGTGCAGAACTTGCAAAGAATGACTATAAGGACTTTGAGGTGGATGATTGCTTTGCCTGCTATGTCCCCTTTGATGTGATGATGTCCTTAAACGATAGGGACTTTGCAGAATACATTGAGATTAATTACTACCTTTAAAAAACAGATAAGATATGACATATCAAGAATTACTTCAGAAAGGGCAGACCGAATTCAGTGAGTTTTGCCGCTTGGTTGAGGGTAAACCCTACGATGAGATACCCAACATTGTCAATGACAACAAACTTGACTATGGTATGTTTGCGTTTGGTGATGATGATACGGAGGAGGGTTTGGTTGACATCAACTATAAATCTCTGTGTGTAACAGTCTTCAATATGGATGGTAAGATTGGTGTTAAAGCATCCTGCGAGGTTTGGGATGAGAACGATACACCGCACTCTGTTTATTTTGACTGATATGGATAACTATAGCGACCTTAATATTGCTGACGCAAGGCGAAAGCAACAAATTGAGAATGTGATAGAAGACATAGTTGATAAAATCTATAATGGGGAAATGCCTACCTGCGATGGAAAGATAACCCATTTTGATAACTTACCTGCTCGTCTTCACAATATTGCTCAAGAACTAAAAGCCAAAGAATATATAAGAAAAGCACTTAAAATTATATTTCTTCAAGGCTATGTATGTGGCTTGGAGTCTTGTCTTAAAAAATAGCCACCCATTGTACGCGATTGAGTACACATTAGATAAGATATATCCATAAGTTAATCTGAAATAGTTTAGTTGAAAGTGTCCTGCCACATTTGTGGTGGGATGCTTTTTTATATTGTTTTATTTTGTTTTTTAAATAAAAAGAAGTATATTTGTAATGAGTTAAATATTATATCATTTATGAATCATTATATCATAGCAAGAAGAAATAAGGTCACAAGGGCATTAGAGTTTCTTAGGGTGCTTGATTGTGGCAAACATCAATGGCTGATAGACAGACGGACATCAACCATTTATAACCGCACACAGATGGAAAAGAAATGTAAGACACTAACCAAATACGGAAAACATTCTTGTACCTATTTCCCAATCTATGTTTTTCAACAAGATGAATTGTTTAATTCCAATCAATAATAACATTAAAAATAAATTAAATTATGACATTAGAACAATTAAATTTAGCCAATCAGTATATGGATGGCATTAAAAAGGCTGAACGCATTAAAAGGGTTATCGCTTTATTTATCTACAATGCTGAAAAGGGTGATGGTATCAATATGAACATTCTCTTTGAGAACATCAGCGTTGAAGATGATAATAGGTTTAAGGACATTATGAGAACGTGCCAAATGTCGCACACAGACGATGAAGTGTTTGAATCATTCTTCCTTGAAACAAAAGAGCCTACACCTACCACAACAACAGACATTGACCTGCTTAGATATATGATGGCTGCAATGGATAAATCAATAGAACATTTCAAGAAAAAGATAGAGGAAATTTAAATTAATTATTAAAAATAATCAACTCTTTATTTAATTATTTTAATTTTGATGGCAAATCTGTGACAGACAAGCCATCTTTTTTTTAGTATTATTAACATTAAAAATTTTGTCAGTAAAAATAAAATCTGTACCTTTGCTACATCAAACAAGAGATACTAACAAGTTTAACTAACAAACATTTATTATTATGATGTATATTTGTCCCGACTGCGGTCACGAATTTGAGCAAGGCGAAAGTAATTACAACTACGATACGGGTTATCTTGACTTTGAATGCCCGGAATGTGGGTGGTGTGGTAACGATAACGATGTAATAAGTGATTAAAGTAACTGTAGGTTATAAGGGTGATGAAAAAATTTGTCACCCTTTTACAATTTTTAACCGAAGAAATTTTGTCAGTAACAAGAAAAGCTGTACCTTTGTCATAGATTAAGGCAGTAGAAGGATACTGAAGTATATTCTCCGTCATATCCCTTCGGGAATTGTTAATAACCCTTAAAACCAGTTAAAATTATTTAACTCATTTTTAACGCACATAATTTTGTCAGTTCAAACAATGGTTGTACCTTTGCATACAGAAAAGGAACAACAAACATTAACCAATACATTATTTATTATGACAACAGAATATCGTTACTTGGTGTTTGAGAGCGACCAATGGCTCTCCAAAGATAAAATGGTGCTGATGGGTGACTTTGATACCGATAAGGCTGCGATTGATGCTATTGTCGCTAATCACCCCTTTAAGGCAGATGATTTTTTTTATGTCGGTGAGGTAGACAATGAAGACAAAGAAAATCTCAAACAAGTTTTGGAAGAAGAAATACGAAAAACTCTGGAAAGGGATTACCAGATTCGTGGATGCAAAATTGGCTACATCATCGTCACCATTGAAAGCAACCAATGGGATGAAAACGGAATTATGTAATCTTAATCAACATTAATTACAAACAAATAATCAATTAAAATATTTTATGAACGGATTTATTCTTACAATCAATAATCAAAACTATCTTTTCGCGACAGATAAAAAAAGCAAATCATCCAAAGTGATTAAACAGATTAAGCAGGTTTTACAAACAGATGGAAACCTAACCCCGTCTCTCGCTTTCTCCCTGCGCGATAAACTGCGACCCGCTTGCATCACAAGTAAGGACTTACTTAATTACAGAATTGTAATTTTAGACTGATTTGCTGGCAATTTGCTAGTAATTTCAAGGTTTTCCCTCTAAAGAAAACTGGCAAATTGCTAGAAAAACTATGCAATTTACTGAAAACAATAAATAAAATAAATTTTATATATAACAATGAACAAGAAACAAGACAAAGCAAATATCAATTATTCTGTACAAGGTATTCGTGGTGGCGCACCGCATAAGAAAAACAATGTCGGCTCTATCACCGCAGAGGTAGACAACGGACTGACCATTGAATGTGAAGCCTTTACCACTTCACTTGATACCAATGAGAGAATGAGAAGAAAGGAAACACTAATCACAATTAAGAAAGATGAAGATATAGTATTCTGCAACACACCCAGTTTTCTCTTTGACATCCTGCAAGAATATTATAACGTTGATGCAGAAAAAGATTTGTAATACCTAAATTAATCTGATTTTAACAAGGGGTGTACGCGATTGAGTACAAGTTTTATCTATGCCCATTAGTTTTTACTACTGGGCATTTTGTATATAAATTCAGTTATTTAACACCCCATTAAAAAATCCCTATAGCAATTTTTTCTATCTTAATTAAAATATCAAATTAAAATACAATTAAAATGTATATTTATTTTAACATTTTTTATATATTATTAACAGAGTTAATCTTTGTTAAATTTTTTAAAAATTTGTTAATAAAAGATACAAGACACAGTTTTTTCGCGCCTTTTTTCATCTTTCATCATTCATAAAAATTGCCTTAATATACGTCTATTTTTAATAAAATAATACCAATTTTATCTACTATATTTATAACAGATTGATTTACAATAAGTTTTAAAAACATTATAAAATGTATAAATTATTGATTTCAGTTAATTGCTTTATGGGTATTAAATTTTTAACAAATAATTAACGTTTAAAATTTGGCAGGATAATAAAAAGGTTGTAATTTTGCGGTAGAAATTTTAATAATAATGTTATGGAACAGACAGAGAAAATAGAGTTTATTGATGCCAAGCAAGCAGCCGAAATGAGTGAAAAGGCAAGGACTAACATTGTAACCAAGAAAGTTGCGAGTTGTGTAAAGGAGATTGAGAAATACATTAATGTTGCAATCAAGAAAGGTAGTAGACACCTTTATGTCCCTGCTGAACTTATTGATGATGATGTAAGGTCATATCTTAAAGAAAAAGGTTATTATGTGGCAAAAGAGCCTTCACATCATTTTGGAGAAAAGATATTCATTAGTTTTTAATTAACATATATTAACGATTTAAAAATAAGATAAGATTATGAATGAAGATTATAACATTTTAGAGAAAGCATTATTGTATGCGCCAGAGGGTACGCAGTTATGGAGTGATGTAGATGGTGTTGTAGAACTTGACCGCTATCACGATAGGTCATATCTTCGCGATGATGCAAGTTATGCTTTTTCCGTTATTCACGTTAAGGGAAGCAATATTTATAGCCTTAATGGTCATTATTGTGATAATGGCATATCAAGCAGGGGTAATTGTGTGTTATGGCCCAGCAAAGACCACAGGACTTGGGTTAATTGGCAGAGTGTGTTGTTCAAGGCAGGTACTTTCATTTATAATGTAAAGCAGAAAAAGGTAAAGATTTTCCACCACTCTGACACCGTCCTCACTTATACTGGCAAGTTAAGTGATGGTAGTATTTCATTTGGTGCGTTGGGTGATTGCAGGTTTGCGTCACGAGAGCAGATTGAGCAATTCAAGAAAGAGCAAAGCCAGAACAATAAAGTTAGTATGTTTGGCGATTTGATGGACATTGCGATTCGCGCTGCTAAAGGTTATTATTCACAAGATTATGTATTGAATGAGTTATACACTTGGAATGCTAAACACGATAATGGGTTAAATGATGAAGAAATAAAAATGATTTCAGATTCATTAAACTCTTCAATCTCAAACAATAAATG